>PDWI01000777.1_pt1 | contig 51724 bp, 41 predicted proteins | sample 1430891 | NCBI WGS metagenome assembly PDWI01 (sample SAMN01162508, study PRJNA174530) | Oral metagenome, whole genome shotgun sequencing project. | biome: Marine environment; feature: Marine mammal; material: Swab sample of the gingival sulcus; isolation source: swab sample of gingival sulcus... | reverse complement strand
TACTTTATTTTGATCCGCCACACCATCATTGTTGGTATCAATATAAATGGTATCACCCACTTTATTTGATGAAGAAAGCGTCACTGAAAGATCAATATCACCATCAAGCTCATCTGCATTGATATACTCATCATTACCTTTTTCAATAATCTTAATGGTTGGTTTTGATGGTGCTTCTAAATCCATCTGTGCTGTGTCAGGCTGTGATGTTGCCGTATTTTTCGCCGTATCAGTAATCACTGCGTGCGTTTTGAAATCAGAACCGTTTGATAGCGGATCAAACTCAACTTCAATATATTTCTTACCAGTTGCGTCCGTTTTCACATTGTCTTTATCAAGAACAACGGTTTTATCCGTATTGCCGTTCGCTTTTACGGTTACAGTATCGCCAAGTGCAACATCTTCAGGCAATGCCACTTTTACGCCAACTTGTCCTTTTAATTCAGAAAGCGAAATCACACCATCATTATTTTCATCTTCGGTAATTTCTACGCCAATATCGCTTAAATCACTTAAATCGATAGTCGCATCGTCAGTATCAGGTGTGCCTTTATTTCCTGCTTTATCCGTTAATTGTGCTGTCACTTTAATAGTTTTACCATCTGCTGGCACTGGGAAGGTTACTGTTGCCGTATTTTGTTTTAAAATAGTTTCATCAATGGTAATCGTTTTAGTATTGCCCGCATTGTCGGTGACTTTAATAGTCGCACCAACTTCTGCTTCTTTTGGTAGCGTTACAACCACAGTCACTTCATTTTTATCGCCTAGCTCTGCTTTGCTGATATATTTATCATCACCAGTTTCTGAAATACGCACCGTTAATGCACCTGGTAAGGTTGTTGCAAGTTTTGCACTGTCGCGAACAAGATCACTTTCATTACCAGCTGCATCTTTTACCTGTGCTGTTGTTTCAAATGTTTTGCCGCTTGAAGGCACTTCTGTAAAGGTTACTTCAACACTACCTTTATCAATATCAGGCTGAATTAAGTCTTTCGTAAAGTTGTTATTTCCTGTACCAGTAACGGTTAATTCATCACCCGCTACGGCTTGTTTAGGCAAATCAACTTTTACTTGGATACCATCATTTTTTAACTCTTCAAGAGAGATTTTTTCATCATTATTAGCATCATCAACAATAGTAACTCTAATGCCTTCGTTTTCATCTGAAGTACTTGGATCATCTTTTAAATCACTAATATCAAGTTTTGCACTGTCAGTTCCTTCTTCTGAACGATTGCCAGCAAGATCGCTAATAATAGCTGCAACCTTAACCGTTGTACCATTTACAGGTTTACCCACTGTTGTGGTTACAAAGCCTAACTCTGCTTGCTCTTGAGTTAATACGATTTTTTCAGAAGGCGTTGCCGCTCTTGTCATTCTATCGGTTTTGTCAAAAATAGTAACAATATCACCCGCTTGCACTGTTGCAGGATCAAAACTTACTTTCACTGCAACCGCTTGGCTATCGCCCATTTCTTGTTTGTTGATGAAACCATCATTTTCGTGACGATCGTGCGTGCCATATTTACCATCATCACCACTATCTTGAGTAATTTCAACCAATGGTTTCTTACCATTATTTGGCACAACTAAATCTGCCGTTGAAGTATCATCGCCTTCAAGAGATGAATTACCAGCAGAATCGACAACTTTTGCCGTAACGGTATTTACTTTGCCATCAACAGGCGTCACTTTTACTTCAACACCATTTTTAATGTTATCTTCTGTTAAAGTAATTTCTTGTGTTGTGCCATCAGGATTAGTTACGATGAGTTTATCGCCCACATCATAACCGCTATTTGCAGGGAAAGTGACTTTAACCGTTGCTTTGCCGTTTTCATCTAAATCTGACGGATTGATAAAACCATCATCACCATCTTTAAAATCAACCACAGGTTTACCAGCATCATCAGCAATGCCATCGCCGTTGCTGTCACCTGGTACTTTCGTATCAACATTCACCACAACAGGATCGCTTGGCTCACTTTCATTGCCATCTTTATCTGTCACTTTTGCAACTACAGTGTGCTTACCATCATTTGGTACGTTATCTTTAGGAATGGTTACTTGTGTTTTGCCATTATCTTTATCTTCTTTTGTGATAATATGCTCAACCGTTTCTTTTTTACCATTAGCATCGATAATTTCTACACTAACTGTATCACCTTCTTTAGAATCAGCAGGCAAAATCACATCAACTTGAATACCATCTTTTATTTCATCAGCATTAATACCATCATCAGCTTCTTTAATTTCTATAGCTGGTTTGGTTGGTTTTGTTTTTGGGGTTTCTTTTGGGGTTCTATTCGCTAATGCGGTTGTAACGATACCGAAAGTTGCAACACTTGCTAATGCACCAAGTAAATAAGGCCACCATAAACTGCTATCTCCAGCATAATAAGGAACATCTAAATGATCGCCCCCTAATGCTTGTCCTTCTATGTCACCATTTGCTAACTGGGTTACAAAATCTTCAACTTCACCTGTATCAGGTAAGTAATAGTAATATTGATTATCTTCTGCTAGACCAATTAAGGTACAATGAGTATCATCTTTTGCATAAAAGTCTTTAATGATAAGCTCAACGTCATTATCATTTTCATCAATAAAAACCCATAAATCATTGCCATTTCTTTGTGTTAAAATATGATCAGGTGCAAATCCTGTTTGTGCATCAATTATTTCATAATTAACTTTCTCAAAAGCTTGAATAACTTTTGCTTCTCCTTTAGCTGAAAATTGATAAGTCGCAATAATTTCAGATGTGTTAAACACTTTTAATATGATATTTTTCATAATATGAGTCTCTTATAAATAATTTAAAATCAATAAAACTATCTTTGCTTTAATACAAAAATATCAGCACGACGATTAAATTGACGACCTTTTTCTGTATCGTTAGTTTTTGATGGAATAGTTGCACCAAATGCTTTAATATGAATATTTTTTGGATTAAATCCATATTCTTTCACCAATTTATCACGTACATTTTCTGCACGATGAAGTGATAAAATAAAGTTATAAGCACTTGTTCCTTTATTATCAGTATGCCCTTCAATCAAAACTTTAGCATTTGATACTTTATGAAGAAAATCTGTGAACTTTCTTAAATCATCACTATATTTTGAAAGCACATTAGACTTATCAAAATCAAATTCAATGTGTAAAAATGCCGTATCATCAGCATCGCTACAAGTTGCTTTTACACGACTAATCTGATGATGTTGTTCTAAAAATGTTTCTTTTTTTAACATTTGTAAAGCTTCCTGTTCTGAAATTTCTAAAGCAGTTACTTTATAACCTTTTGGATCAACTAAAATATAATGAGTTTTCCCTTCTTTTGTTTTCAGTAAATAAGGATTAACAAATAAATCATTTGTTTTTTTCTCTGTTTTAGCAGTACTTACAAGATGATTCCCTTTACAGACAAGCGATTGAGAAATATGGTTTTTTTGCAAACTTGATTGAAAACGACCATCAATAGCAATATTGGTACTGCTATTTACATCACTGTTATTATCAACACGAAGAAAAACTAATCGTGAATAATTTTTAGGAATGCTCTGATGTTCAAAATCAGTTGCAATTTTATTTGATTTTACCCATCTAACATTATTAGATAAAAACTCTTGAGCATTTGTTAGTTGGAAAAAACCAATTGTAAAAAATAAAAATACGGAAATAACAATTTTTTTCATAACAATTATAAAAAATAGAAAAATTCTGCTAATTTTAGCATCAAAATAAAACAAATTTCAATCAAAAAAAAAAAAAAAAAAAAATCAAAATGATTACATTTTGATTACAAGATCAATAAAAACATCACAATGTATCAAAAAGATATTTAATTTAGTTAAATGCTGACATAAATAACAAAAATAATGCTAAAAAGTATAATTAAGTAATCTGTTAATAAAATACTATTTTTTGATATTAAAACGACCACGTGCTCGTTTTGTATTAAGAAGAGCTTGTAGTTGTTCTTTTGGATTTGGATAAGACTTATTTTTCTGATCGTCTGAAATATTTTGTTGATATGATTTAGTAACGTTCACGCTATGATGAAAGGTGTTTGCGTGCGTAATGGCGATTGCTAACGCATCGGCTGCATCTGCTTGTGGTTTAGCGGTAAGTTTTAACAGATATTTTACCATTTCTTGCACTTGCTCTTTTTTGGCTGCACCTGTACCTGTTACCGTTTGTTTTACTCGCCTTGCTGAATATTCAAAAACTTCTAAATTTTGATTTGAGGCAGCAACTATGGCAGTGCCACGAGCTTGCCCCAATTTTAATGCACTATCGGCATTTTTTGCCATAAAAACTTGCTCTATGGCAAACACATCAGGCTGAAACTGGGTAATAATTTCTGTCACCCCTGCATAAATTTTTTTAAGGCGATGTGCAAGATTTACATCGCCTGTTTTAATAGCTCCGCTACCTAAATATTCAATTTTATGCCCAGTTTGACGAATAACGCCGTATCCTGTGATACGACTCCCTGGATCTATGCCTAAAATAATCACTATAAGGTTGCTGCGATCTCGTCTGAAATTTCGCCGTTATGATATACATTTTGAACATCATCGCAATCTTCAAGCATATCAATTAAACGTAATAATTTTGGTGCTGTTTCTTCATCAAGAGCAACCGAAGTTGATGGGATCATCGTAACTTCACTTTCAGTTACTTTAAATCCTGCTTTTTTAAGACTATCAGCAACATCGCTTACCTCTTCCCAAGCGGTATAAATTTCAAAAGAATTATCATCTTGCAATTGAACATCGTCAGCACCAGCTTCAATAGCAGCTTCCATTAGTTCATCTTCATCACCTTCGGCAACTAAAATTAAACCTTTTTTAGTGAATAAATAACCAACAGATCCTTCTGTTCCTAAACTTCCACCACATTTGGTAAAACTTGGGCGAACTTGTGAAATAGTACGGTTTGCGTTATCACTTAAACACTCAACCATAACCGCCACGCCACCAGCACCATAACCTTCATAAATTTTAGTTTCCATATTGGTATCATCACCACCACCAACGCCACGCTCAATCGCTCGGTTAATGGTATCACGAGTCATATTGCTTGCAAGTGCTTTATCAACAGCGGTACGCAAACGTGGGTTTGCACTAAGCTCACCACCACCAATTTTTGCAGCCGTTACTAATTCACGAATAAGTTTGGTAAAAATTTTACCACGCTGTGCATCTTGGGCTGCTTTTCTGTGTTTAATATTAGCCCACTTACTATGTCCTGCCATATATTTTTCCTTCTATTTAATAATTAAAATTTATTCATCAATATAACCTAAACTACGCAATGCTCGCTCATCATCTGCCCAGCCAGCTTTTACTTTCACCCACAATTCCAAATGAACAGGGCATTCAAATAACTTTTGCATATCAAGGCGTGCTTGTGTGCCGATTTGCTTAATTTTAGAGCCTTTATTACCGATCACCATCTTTTTCTGACCATCACGCTCAACTAAAATAAGCCCGTTAATATCAAATCCACCACGCTCATTAGTTTTAAATTGCTCAATTTCAACTGTTACCGAATAAGGTAATTCATCACCTAAAAAACGCATAAGTTTTTCACGGATAATTTCAGATGCCATAAAACGAGATGAGCGATCGGTGATGTAATCTTCTGGAAAATGGTGCATACCTTTTCTCAAACTTTTTTTCACAATATCTTTTAAGGTGTCGATATTAATTCCTTTTTCCGCAGAAATTGGCAATACTTCTCGAAACTCAAATTCACCTGCAAGCTCTTGAATAAGCGGTAATAATTCTTCACGATTTTGCACATTGTCAATCTTGTTAATCGCAAGCACTACAGGGGCTTTTGTGCCTCGTAGTTTGTTTAACACCATTGCATCATCTTCATTAAATTTGGTGCCTTCAATCACAAAAACAACAAGATCAACATCACCAATAGCACTTGATGCCGCTTTATTCATCAAACGGTTAATAGCACGCTTTTCTTCAATGTGAAGCCCTGGTGTGTCCACATAAATTGTTTGATAGTTATCAACGGTATCAATTCCGACAATGCGGTGACGAGTCGTTTGTGCTTTGCGTGAAGTAATTGAAACTTTTTGCCCTAAAATTTTATTTAAAAGGGTTGATTTTCCAACATTTGGACGACCCACAATAGCGACAAATCCGCAATATTGTTCTAACTCATTATTTTTTTGCATTTTTTTTGTTCTCTAAAATTTGATTAAGTGCTTGCTCTGCTGCATTTTGTTCAGCTTTGCGACGACTACGACCTTTACCTTCAGTTTGTATTGCTAACGACTCAATGCTACAAATTGCAGTAAAAGATTGATTATGAGCTGGCCCTGAAATATCAAGAATATTATAATCAGGCAATGAAATTGCTCTGCCTTGTAAATATTCTTGTAATTTTGTTTTGGGATCTTTTTGCTCTGTTGGGGTAATTTCTTGCAATAAATCGCCAAACCACTCCCACACCAACGGTACTAATGCTTGCATATTTGCATTATTATCCAAATAAATAGCCGCTATAATAGCTTCAACAGCATCAGAAAGAATAGAGTCTCGGTGCATTCCGCCACTTTTTAGCTCGCCTGCACCAAGAACCAAAGAGTTACTTAAATCAAAGCGTTTTGCTAGCATTGCCAAAGTTGATTCACGAACCAATGTTGCTCGCATACGGCTCAATTCACCCTCCTGTGCCTTAGGAAATTTTTGAAATAATGCAAGACCTATTGCAAAATTTAAAATAGAATCACCTAAAAATTCAAGACGTTCATTATTTTTAGAACCGACACTTCTATGAGTTAATGCTTGTTTTAAAATTTCAATATCATTGAAAGAATAGTTTATTTTCTTTTCAAGTTGCAATAAATTTTTATTAGATCCTCGCATTAATTAAGCTCCTTGAATGTTCTATCAAAACGAACTCCTGTTGGATATTGATTTGCTTTTTTATCTAAGCTAAAAATAACACTTACCGCTTGACCTACAATCGCCTGCTCTGATACAAATCCCCAAAAACGACTATCTTCACTGTTATCACGATTATCACCCATCATAAAATAATGATTTTCTGGAACTACCCAACGACCAACAGGCTGACCTTCTTGTTTAAAGTAATAAGGTGCAATATTAAGCGGAAAATTATTATTTAAAATATGATGTGTAACAGCTCCGCTTTCAACTCGTTCAAATTGGGCATTACCGTAGTAGAAATAGTCAGGATTAAAACCAATATTTTCATAACTATATTCTTTTTTCTTGCCATCGTGAGTTACCGTTAAAGTGCGATTTTGAAGATCGAATTCAATAATATCACCGCCAACTCCAACAACACGTTTTACATAATCTTGCCACGGATGTTTCGGTGCTTTAAACACCACAATATCACCAGCTTTTGGGTGACCCATTTCTATAAGTGTTTTTTGGAAAATTGGATCTTTAATACCGTAGCGATACTTATTTACCGCAATAAAATCTCCAACTCTCATTGTTGGTTCCATTGAGCCTGAAGGCACTTGCATTGGTTCAAATAAAAACATTCTAAATAAAACAATTACTAATAATAATTTAAAGTTAGACGCTAAAAAACCGACAAATGAGTGAACATTTCTGTTTTTTATTCTCCATAATGCACAAAGCCCTGTGAGTATCAAAAAAGCAATAAACACAATGCTTAGTGCATTTGGCACTTGCGATTCTACTAAAAAATTAAAGCTAAAATAGCCAAGTACAAGTGTTATAATAATGAGAATGTTTTCAATCATAGTTAATAAAATAATAAAAAATTACTTTTATTATAGCCTCTTTTAAGAATTTTTGCAGTAATAAAAATTATTAAATAAAATTTTTTACTTTTATGTTAAAATGATGACAAATTAATTTAAGGAGATCTTATATGGCACACAAAGATTTTTTAATTGCTCCATCTATTTTATCAGCTAATTTAGCTCATTTAGGCGATGATGTAAAAAATGTATTAAACGCTGGAGCTGATGTAATTCATTTTGACGTAATGGATCATCATTTTGTACCAAATTTAACCTTTGGACCAGCTATTTGTAAAGCACTGCGTGAAGATGGTATTACCGCCCCTATCGATGTGCATTTAATGGCTCAAAATGTTGATATGCTTATTGAAGATTTTGCAAAAGCTGGGGCTGATATTGTAACCTTTCACCCAGAAGCAAGCGTGCATATTGACAGAAGTTTACAACTTGCTAAAAGTTTAGGTTTAAAAGTGGGTTTAGTCTTTAACCCTGCAACTTCACTTAATTACCTTGATTATGTACTTGATAAAATTGATACCGTTTTAATAATGTCGGTAAATCCTGGTTTTGGTGGACAAGCCTTTATTCCTAAAGCATTAGATAAACTAAAACAAGCTCGCAAAATTATTGATGAAAGTGGTTTTGACATTCGCCTTGAAGTTGATGGCGGTGTAAAAATCAACAATATTAAAGAAATTGCTGAAGCTGGTGCTGATATGTTTGTGGCAGGATCTGCAATTTTTGATGCACCTGATTACAAAGCGGTTATTGATGCAATGAGAGCAGAACTTGCAAAAGTGTAATATTTAAGTATCTTTTTTAATAGGTTTTAGATAACGATGATAGAAAATTTTGAAAATCACACCCCTATGATGCAACAATATTTAACCATAAAAGCAGAATATCCTGATATTTTGCTTTTGTATCGAATGGGCGATTTTTATGAACTTTTCTTTGATGATGCTTATAGAGCAAGTGAATTACTTGATATTTCATTAACTCATCGTGGCAAAACCAATGGTGAGGCAATTCCTATGGCAGGAGTTCCTTACCATAGTATTGAAAGTTATCTTGCCAAATTAGTTAAACTTGGGCAAAGTGTTGCTATTTGCGAACAAGTTGGCGAAGTTACTGGAAAAGGACCTGTTAAGCGAAAAGTTACCAAAATAATTACCCCTGGTACCGTAAGTGATGAGGCATTATTAAGCGATCGTCTTGATAATTTCATTGCAAGTATTTATTTTGAAAAAGGTATTTATGGTTTAGCTCGTCTTGATATGACCTCTGGGCGTTTTGATATTTTTGAGTTTAAAACAAGCGGTGAAATTCTTGCTGAAATTCACAAAACTAATCCTGCTGAACTGTTATATCCTGAAAACTTTTTAGATTTTGATCTTATTAAAAACGTTAATGGTTTACGTCGTCGTCAAGTGTGGGAATTTGAATATAAAACGGCTTTTATGCTTTTAACAAGACAATTTAAAACCAAAGATCTTAATGGTTTTGGTGTTGAGAAAGCCAAAGTTGCCTTATCAGCCGCTGGAGCTTTAATGCACTATGTGAATGAAACGCAAAAATCAGCACTGCCACATATTCAAAGCATTCGTCTTAACAGCAATGACGATATTATTTTGCTTGACAGTGCAACTACTCGTAATCTTGAAATTACTCAAAATTTAAGTGGCACAGCAACTCACACATTGGCATCTGTACTTGATTTTACTAAAACACCAATGGGCTCTCGTCTTTTAAAAAGATGGCTTTTAAAACCAATAAGAGATAATGTTCGTTTAAAAGAGAGACAAGAGTGCATTGATTTTTTTATCCACAATGCCATTATTGATGAGCTGAAATCTTATTTGGGTCAAATAGGCGATCTTGAAAGAATTTTAACACGTGTTGCTCTACGTTCAGCAAAACCACGAGATTTTACAAGACTGCGAAGTGCTTTAGAGCAAGTTCCTTATATTATTTCTCTTATTAGTAATAATAAGCGGTTAAATCTTTTTTATAATTTGCAAAATTTAAGTGATTTCACACCGCTTTATGAACTATTAGAACAAGCCATTATTGATAATCCGCCACAAATTATTCGTGATGGAGGCGTTATTCGTGAAGATTATAATCAAGAGCTCGATGAATTTCGTGATCTCACTCTTGGCGGAACACAGTTTTTAGAACAATTAGAACAAAAAGAGCGAGAAGCCACTGGCATTGAAAGTTTAAAAATTGGCTTTAACAATGTTCACGGTTACTATATTCAAATAAGTAAAGGACAAAGCGATCAAGCTCCACTTCATTATGTTCGCCGTCAAACCTTAAAAAATGCTGAACGTTATATTACCGATGAGCTAAAAAATCACGAAGATAAAGTATTAAAAGCCAAATCTCAATCTTTAGCTCTTGAAAAAAAATTATACGAAGAACTATTTGATATAATCTTACCTTCACTTACGCAGTTACAACAGCTTGCAACTTTATTAAGTGAACTTGACGTGCTCAATAACCTTGCAGAACGTGCTGTCACCCTTAACTTAACTAAACCTGAATTTACTTTTGATCGTAAACTCGTCATTAAAGAAGGGCGACATTTAGTTGTTGAGCAGGCTCTTAAAGATCCTTTCATTGCCAACGATCTTCATTTAGACAGCAATCGCCATTTGCTGATGATTACAGGCCCCAATATGGGAGGAAAATCAACCTATATGCGTCAAACTGCTTTAATTTGTTTAATGACACATATTGGATCGTTTGTTCCTGCTGATTATGCACTAATCCCACAAATTGACAGAATTTTTACTCGTATTGGTTCATCTGATGATTTAGCATCAGGACGCTCAACTTTTATGGTTGAGATGACTGAAATGGCAACTATTTTAAATCTTGCAACTCATAATTCATTGGTATTAGTTGATGAAATTGGTCGTGGCACTTCAACCTTTGATGGCTTATCTCTTGCTTTTGCTTGTGCAACACAACTTGCTAAACAAATTCAAAGTTATACCCTGTTTGCAACTCACTATTTTGAATTAACCGAGCTTGCTCAAAGTTTAAAAGGCATTGCTAACGTTCATTTAACAGCAGTAAATCACAACAATAATATCGTATTTATGCACAAAGTTGGTGAAGGTGCGGCAACTCAAAGTTATGGAATAGCAGTTGCTACTTTAGCAGGCGTACCACAAAAAGTTATTAAAGTTGCCCAGCTTAAACTAAAACAGCTTGAAGAATTTTCATCACAAAATATGCAAACGCAAGAACATCAACATTCATTGTTTGATGATAGTTTTGTAAATATTGAAGAAAATGATACCGCTTGCAACCCTTTTTATTATGAAATCGGTGAAACAATAGATAATCTTGATCTTAATAATCTAACACCTAAAACTGCACTGGATTTATTGTACAAATTAAAAGAAAAATTAAATTCTTAAAATTGCCAGCCTAATTTAGATTGAAGCGTTTTAAAATAGCTATATTCATTAAGATGTAAAATTTTGATTCGCTCTTGTGATTTTTTAATAATTACCCTATCATTTTGAGTAACATCAAAGCCATTTTGACTGTCATAAATTGCTTTAAAATGTTGCTCTTTTTGCACCATAGGACGCACCACAACTTCACTATCGCCATCAATTACCAAAGGACGAGATGAAAGTGAATGAGGGTGCATAGATACTAACACTAACGCATTCATACTTGGCATTAAAAGAGGCCCTCCCGCACTTAACGCATAAGCAGATGAACCTGTTGGGGTTGCAATAATAAGCCCATCTGATTTTTGAGAAAAGGCAAACTTACCATCAACAAACACCTCAAAGTCCATCATTTTGGCTGATTTTTCACACTCAATTACTACTTCATTTAACGCTAAATGTTCAGATAATATTTTGCCAGCACTTTCTATTTTACTGTTAAGTAAAAATCGCTCTTCTAAAAAATAATCATTGCGATCAAAAATTTGATACAGCTGTTCAAGAACCGTTTGTGGTGAAATTTCCGTTAAAAATCCTAAATTTCCACGATTGATCCCTATTAAAGGAACATCATAATGACAAATACTTCGAGCAATGCCAAGCATATTGCCATCACCACCAATTACTATCATTAAATCAGCCTTTTTGCCGATAGTATCCAAAGGTGAACCGCTTAATTTCATAAGAGGAGCAAGGTGTTCTTCAATTAAAATTTTCACCCCTCGAGCCAATAACCAATGATACACAACCCAATGTGTTTTAAGATTATTTTGTTCACGAGGAATGCCTGCGATTGCAACCGTATTAAATATCATCAGTATTCACCTGTAATAATTGATTTTTAAGTTCTTGAATATCCTTTTTATAAGCGGTTAATTCTTGAGCTTTTTGTGCAATGATAGCTAAATTTTCTTCTTTTTGCTCTTTGCTTAAATCTTCAATTTCTTGGCAAATATTAGCAAAATATCTTAACGCCACGGCAAGTAATGCACCTTTCATTTTATGAGCTTGAGCTTTAATATTATCAAATTTATTACTACGATCTGACTTAATAAGAGCATCTAACTCTTGATGATAGCTTTCAAAAATATCTTCACATAGATTAAGTTGCTCTAACACAACGTGGCAATCTAACGCTTTTAATAAATCTTTTAATAATTTTATATCAAAATGGTTTGATAATTTTTCTAAACAAAGCTCATCAATATAACTTTGCAATTTTGGTTGTTTACGAAGTTGTGGCACAAAATATTTTTTTAAACATTGTGTTAAATCTTCAAATTTTAATGGTTTATGCAATACATCATCCATACCTTTGTTAATATAATCTTTATTGCTTAAACGAACATTAGCACTTAATGCTACCATAAGTGGTAATATTTCAAGTTCATCATTTTGATATTTCTCTTGCAATTTTTGAGCAATTTCAAAACCTGTGGTATCTGGCAGTTGAATATCAAGTAATATGAGATCATAAACATTTCGAGATACTTTTTCGTAGGTTTCTTTACCATTATAGGCAATATCAACTTTAGCACCAAGTTTTTCAAGCATCGTTTTTGCAACTAACACATTAATTTCAACATCTTCTACTAATAAAACATTAAGATCAAAAAATTCAAATTTCTTAACATCTTCTTGCTCATAAGCTTCATTAGCAACAATAGTTAAATGAAAAGTACTGCCCTCACCAATATCACTTTCAACTGTTAAATCACCATCCATTAAGTAAGCAATATTACGACTTATAGCAAGCCCTATTCCTGTTCCTCGTCCTTTTTGCTTACCATCTATTTGATAGTATAATTTAAAAATATTTTTTTGCTCTTCTTTTGCAATGCCACAACCATTATCTTTTAAACTAAATATAAAATGATCTGGACTTTTTCTGCAAATTTTAAGATGAACCTGACCGCTTTCTTCAGTAAATTTCATTGCATTATTTAATAAATTCCAAAGAACTTGATTTAATCTTGCAAGATCGACTTCAATAAAAGTAGGTAAATTCGGATCACTTTCAACACTAAAACTAATATTTTTAGGTTTGGCTAATACCTGTGCTATATGATTGATATTTTGAATAATATGTTTAAATTTTACTTTTGAACGAACCAAAACGATGCCAGTACTATCAAATTTTTCAAGATCGATAAGATCATTAAAAATATAGCCTAATGATACCGCACTAAAATGAATTGAATGTAAATATTCTTTTTGTTTTTGATTAACTTCAGTATCAAGCAAAATTTCAGAAAGCCCAACAATACCATTTAATGGCGTTCGTAATTCGTGGCTTAATGTTGCTAAAAGTTTTCCTTTATTACGATTATTTTTTTCAATAACGTCTTTAAAAATTGCAGCTTCATCAAGCGAACGTTCCATTAAAATTCTTGTTTTTTCAAGGCGTTCAATAAGCAAATGGTAAAAATAAATAACAAAAGGAGCAGTTATCAGTCCAAAAATAGCAGATCGTAAAATATCAAAATGATCTATATTTCCAAACAAAAACTCAAGTAGATAATGAACAATAATTGCACAAGTTGAAAGTATAAATAATCCCAAAATAGTAGATTTTATTCTTCCAATGCGTAAAATCCAACTAATATAACGTTGAGAGTAGTTTCTAAATCTTTTGATTGCCATTATTTTGACTATTTTTGATAACAGGTTATTAAGTTTAACAAATAACAAAAGTAATTTTCTAAAAAAATACTATTTTTTTTCATTTTTTTATTAAACTTCCTTGACTTAGCCGTATAGACGTCTATAATGGTGTGAATTAGAAAAATAATATCATATTTTAAGGATAATAATGATTACATTGCAAAAGGTGTGCAAACAATTTAATGTTAAAGGGGAAGTTATAAAAGCCCTTAATGATGTTGATTTACACGTATTACAAGGCGAAATTTATGGCGTTATTGGCTCATCTGGTGCTGGTAAATCAACCTTAATTCGTTGTGTAAACTTATTAGAAAAACCAACTTCAGGCAATATTATTGTTAATGGAAAATCGCTTTGTGATTTAAGTGAAAAAGAATTAATTAACGAGCGTCGCAATATTGCAATGATCTTTCAACATTTTAATTTGTTATCATCAAAAACAGTTGCTCAAAATATTGCTCTACCACTTGAATTAAAAGGTGAAAATAAAAAAGTTATTAACGCAAAAGTACAAAATTTGCTTGATTTAGTAGGACTTAGCGACAAACACAATGTATATCCATCAAATCTTTCAGGTGGGCAAAAACAACGTGTAGCGATCGCTCGTGCATTAGCTAACGATCCAAAAGTGTTACTATGCGATGAGGCAACCAGTGCCTTAGATCCTGCAACGACACAATCAATTTTAACGCTCCTTAAAGAAATCAATCAAAGACTTGGGATCACTATTTTGCTCATTACTCACGAAATGGAAGTGGTAAAACGTATTTGCGATAAAGTTGCAGTAATTGACAAAGGTCAATTGGTTGAAGCGGGCAATGTTGCACAAATTTTTGCAAATCCAAAAAGTGATTTAGCGAAAAAATTTATTCGCTCAACCTTTCATCACGAATTACCACCTGAATACGAGGCTCGTTTATTGCCTAGCAAAGAAAATGATTGCTACCCTATAGCAAAATTTGAATTTACAGGGCAATCTATTGACGCTCCACTACTTTCAATGGCTGCGAAAAAATTTGACATTGATTTTAGTATTTTTATGTCGCAAATTGATTACGCAGGTGGCGTGAAATTTGGTTTTGTTATCGCAGAAGTTGAAGGTGATGATGATAAAATTGAAAAAACATTTACTTATTTAAAAGATCATAATATAAAAGTTGAGGTGCTAGGATATGTTCGATAGTTTTTTTGCAGAATTTACCCCTGAAATAATAAACCTGTTGTTTGTTTCAACTTTTCAAACTATTTATATGAGTTTTGTGGCAACTTTTTTTGCAGTATTAGTAGGGCTTCCAATTGGATTTTTAGCTTTTTTAACTCAACAAGATGAAATTTTAGAAAATAAAGCATTAAACCGAATATTAGATGTGATTATTAACGTTGGACGTTCAATTCCTTTTATTATTTTACTCATCATCTTACTTCCTGTTACAAGATTTTTAGTAGGAACGAGTATAGGAACAACTGCTGCTATAGTACCACTTGCGATTGCTGCTATTCCATTTTTTGCACGTTTAACAGCAAATGCCCTTATTGAAGTGCCAAAAGGATTAACAGAAGCTGCAAAAGCAATGGGAGCTACTAACTTTCAAGTAATTACTAAATTTTATTTTGCAGAATCACTACCAACATTAATAAACGCAACCACACTAACTCTTGTTTCTTTAATTGGTTATAGTGCTATGGCGGGTATTGTCGGTGGTGATGGATTAGGCTCACTTGCTATTAACTATGGTGAATACCGCTCAATGCCGTGGATTAAATGGATTTCAACTATTGTAATTGTTATTATTGTAATGGTTAGCCAAAAATGTGGTGATGTTTTGGCACAGAAAGTAGATCACCGATAATTAAAATAAAAACTTTAACAAACAAAACTAGGAGTAAATATGACATTGTTAAAATTATTAAAACGAACATCTATTCTTGCTACTTGTGCTTTAACGTTAGCAGCTTGTGGAGATGATAATAAATCAAATAAAATTGTTGTTGGTGTGATGGCAGGCCCTGAACACCAAGTGGCTGAAGTTGCCGCTCAAATTGCTAAAGAAAAATATGGTCTTGAAGTTGAATACAAAGTATTTAACGACTATGCCCTACCAAATCTTGCTTTAGGAAATAAAGAGCTTGATGCAAATGCCTTCCAACACAAGCCTTATCTTGAAAAAGATGCAAGTGCAAAAGGTCTTAAAAACCTCGTAATTGCTGGTAATACTTTTGTATTTCCTCTTGCTGGCTACTCAACTTCAATAAAATCAATTGATGAATTAAAAGACGGTGATACAGTTGTTATTCCAAATGATCCATCAAACCAAGCTCGTGCTTTAATTTTATTAGAAAAACAAGGCTTAATTAAACTTAAAGATAATACTAACTTATTTGCAACGCCTATTGATGTTGTTGAAAATCCTAAAAATTTAGTTTTAAAACCTGTAGAAGCGAAAATTGCAGCACAAGCATTAGACAGTGCTGCTCTTGCGATTGTAAATAATACGTTTGCAACAGCTGCTGGTTTAAGTTTAACTGACAATGGCGTATTTATTGAAGATAAAGACTCACCTTATGTAAACTTAATTGTTGCTCGTGATGACAATGTACAAAGTGAAAATATTCAAAATTATATCAAATCATTCCAAACTGACAACGTGTTAGAAGAAGCAAAAAAACATTTTAAAGACGGTGTTACCAAAGGTTGGTAATAGTGATAGGGCATTAAGCCCTTTTTGTAAAATATTAAAAATAAAAAACCGCTTATATTTCTATAAGCGGTTAATTTTATGCAATAATTTAACAAATTATCTGCCTTCGATTACTCGTACTTTACGAACTTGGTAAACTCCGTAATTTGTAATCTCTTGCTCAACAGCACCAACTTTTTTGAATGGAGCTTTTGACATAGCTTCAACTAAAGAACAGTTTCCTTTAACGTTAAAACCTTGGAATGAAGCACATTCTACCTCAACACTTCTGCTTCCAATCGCATTAGAAGTTGCATTTACAGGATAGTTTGTAGAGCAAGCTGTTAAAGCTACCATAGAAACACCAATAAAAGCTAATTTTACTAATTTCATAAAAAATCCTTTTTAAATTAAAAAAACATATTAGAGTTTTCATTGCATTAAGCTTAAAAAACCACTTATCATTATACAAAAAAAAAACAAATTGCAACTTTTATATAAAAAAACCGCCTATATTTCTACAAGCGGTTAGTTTTATACAACATTTAGCAAATTATTTACTAATTTCTTCTCGTTGATTACTCAATTTATCTTGATAGATTGATAACGCATTTTGTACATCATTTGCGATAAAATCATTTACTTGTTCAACGCTATAACCTATGTGTAGCAGTGGGTTTAACAAATCTTTAATTTCATCTTTAATAAGTGCAAAACTGCTATCTTGCTCAATAAGTTCAATTAAATTATTTTGCTCGCCTTTCATTTTCACATTGAAAGCGGCTTGCATTGAAAGTTCACGGATTTTCTCGTGAATTTCTTGGCGATCACCACCTTTTTCAACCACTTTCATCATTAAAAATTCGGTGATCATAAAAGGCAATTCTTTTTCAATGTGATTGCTGATAGTCTTTTCATACACCACTGCACCATCAAAAATATCACGCATTAAATCAATCGCACCATCAATCGCCAAAAATGCTTGTGGAATTGACAAACGCTTATTCGCACTATCATCAAGCGTACGCTCAAACCATTGTGTCATTGCTACCATTGAGCCATTTTGACTTAATGAAATCACAAATTTTGCCAATGATGACACTCGTTCAGATTTCATAGGGTTGCGTTTATAAGCCATTGCAGATGAGCCAATTTGATGTTTACCGAACGGCTCTTCAATTTCTTTTAGATGAGCTAGCAAACGAAAATCGTTGGTAATTTTATGAAACGACACCCCAATTTGGGCAAGCACATTTAGTACATCTAAATCTTGTTTGCGATCGTAAGTTTGCGATGAAAGAGTCTGTTTTTGAGAAAAACCTGCTTTTTTTGTTACCAAGCGGTCAAGTTCTTGCACTTTTTGGTAATCATCAAACAAAATTTGAAAACTTGCCTGCGTTCCTGTCGTGCCTTTCACCCCTCTAAATTTCAATTTTTTGATTTGAGCTTGTACATCTGCTAAATCATAAATCAAAGATTGAATCCAAAGACAGGCTCTTTTTCCCACGGTTGAAAGCTGTGCTGCTTGAAAGTGAGTGTATGAAAGCGTTGGTAAATTTTTATATTTATCAGCAAAAGCGGTCATTTCGTTGATTAAATTTGCAAGTTTCACTTCAAGCAATTCTAATGCTGATTTTGCTTGAATTAAATCGGTATTATCACCCACAAAACAACTTGTTGCTCCTAAATGTATGATTTTACGAGCTTTTGGACACAAATCGCCAAAATGATGAATATGAGCCATCACATCGTGGCGAAATTTTTTCTCATATTCATTCACCGCATTATAATCAATATGCGATATATTTTGCTCCATTTCTGCGATCATATCATCGGTGATGAAATCAAGCCCAAGTTCTTTTTGTGATTTTGCAAGTATGATCCATAATTTTCTCCAAGTAGTAAATTTAAAATCAGGCGAAAAAATGTGTTGCATTGCACGGCTTGCATAGCGATCGCACAACGGATTTTGATAACAATCCATATTCATTACTTACTCCTAAAAATCATCTCGTAAAATATTTTGGCTATGTTCTGGTCCAACCGAAATCAAAGAAACCTTTGTTTTTAGGTGATTTTCAATAAATTCAACATATTTTTTGCAGTTTTCAGGCAGATCATCGTAGTTACGAATGCCCGTAATATCTTCACTCCAACCGTCAAGCTCAACATATTCAACTTCCATTTGCTCCGATTTACTCAAATGAGCAGGAACAGTAGTGTAACGCTTGCCGTTAATGTTATAAGCCACCGCTACTTTGATTTTTTCAAATCCTGTTAGAACATCAATTTTAGTTAAAACAATATCAGTTAAGCCATTAATTAAGGTTGCATATTTTCCAACTACTAAATCAAGCCAACCACAACGGCGTGGACGACCTGTGGTAGCTCCAAACTCGTGTCCAATGGTGCGTAGGTTTTCACCAATTTCATTATCTTGCTCTGTTGGGAAAATTCCTTCTCCAACTCTTGTAGTATAGGCTTTCATTACCCCTAAAACACGATCGATTTTATTAGGTGCAACGCCTGCTCCCGTACAAACTCCGCCTGCTGTTGGTGATGATGAAGTAACATAAGGATAAGTACCGTAGTCAATATCAAGCATAAGAGCTTGTGCCCCTTCAAATAATACTTTTTTATTTTGCTCGATGGCATCATTTACTTCAAAAACACTGTCAATAATACGATGTTTTATTTTTTGTGTAAGTGCTTGAAATTGTGCAAAAACTTGCTCAAAATCAAAGCCTTCTTTACCATATCTTGCTAACAAATCATTTTTATCTTGAATGTTCCAACGCAATTTTTCACCAACGCGTTCGCTGTCTAACAAATCACCAATTCTAATCCCATTACGAGAAACTTTATCAGCGTAGCAAGGTCCGATCCCTCGGTTAGTTGTTCCGATCTTATTATCGCCCAACGCTTCTTCTTTCGCTTTATCAAGAGCGATGTGATATGGCATAATAATATGAGCACGAGCATCAATGAATAAATGATCACAATTTTTACCACTTGCTTCAAGTTTTGCAATTTCACCAAGCAATACTTCAATATCAATAACCACGCCACTACCAATAACGCATTTACCTTTACAGTTAATCACGCCACTTGGTAAAAGATGTAAAATAAATTTTTGATCGCCCACAACCACCGTATGACCTGCGTTGTTACCACCTTGATAACGAACCACGAAATCAGCTTTTGGTGCTAATACATCGATCATTTTACCTTTTCCTTCATCTCCCCATTGAGTTCCTACTACAACAAATGTTTGATTTTTATTCATTTTCTTTATTCTCCGTCTGTAAATTCAACTAAACCAATATAAGGTAACTGACGATATTTTTGTGCATAATCAATACCATAACCTACAATAAATTTGTCAGGAATTTCAAAACCAACATAATCTACTTTTACATCTTTTACTCGTCTTTCTGGCTTATCAAGTAAGGTTGCAATTTTAAATGATGCAGGATTACGAGTTGCAAATAATTGTTTTACTGAATAAAGTGTTTTTGCGGTATCAATAATATCTTCAACAATTAACACGTGACGGCCAGCGACAGGTTCATCTAAATCTTTTACGATTAATACTTCTCCTGATGTTGTTTTATTACCATATGATTGTACGGTCATAAAATCAAAACATACATCAACTTTTGTACTATCTATAGCTCGTGCTAGATCAGCAACAAACATTACCGAACCTTTTAAAAGACCAACTAATAAAATTTCTTTACCTTCATAGTCTTTTGATATTTGATCTGCCATTTCGCAAACCTTTGCTTTTATTTGATCGGGATCAATAAATTTTTGAATTTGATAATTCATACCAGTATTACTCCTATAAAATTAAAAAGTGAAAATAAAAAGTTGCAACAATCTGTTGCAACTTTCCTGTTAGATAATCTGTGATATATTTTGACTCTAGTACATTAAATTTAGATATAATATTGGGCATTTGCCACGGTGAATAGTTATGCTTAATCTCTAGCTTCCAAACAGCTAGTATTGATGATTGACAAGGTAAGAGATCGGCGATGCTCATACTAGAATATACAATAAGAAATAACCAAACGCATCATTATACACTAAATTATTTATAACGCAATAAAAAATTTTTTATTTGGATATTTTTATTTAATTTTTTCGTGCCATTTATTAAATATTTCACTATCCCAAATAGTTTTAAGATCGCCAAAAGCAATAATTTTTCCATTATCAACAATTGCTACATTATTTGCTAATCGCTCCAACTCATCAAGATTATGAGTAATATAAATTATGGGAATATTAATTTCATTTGCAAGAACTTCTAAATAATCAAGTAATTCTTTTTTTCGTGGCATATCTAATGCTGAAACAGGTTCGTCCATTAGCAATAAATCAGGCTCACAAAGTAAAGAGCGACCTATGGCAACACGTTGTTTCTCTCCTCCTGAAAGTTTTGCAGGATAACGATCTAATAAATGATGAATGCCAAGCAAATTGGTAATTTTTTCAAAATTATTAACCGCTTGTTTTTTCATTCCGTAACATAAGTTTCCTTTAACCGTATAATGTGGAAAAAGTCTTGCATCTTGAAAAACATAGCCAATGTTACGTTTATTAGGCACAAGATTTATTTTGCTCTTACTATCATAAAGAACACTACCATTAAGACAAACTCTACCCTTATCAGGGGTTAATAAACCACTTATAATATTGATAATAGATGTTTTACCACTGCCCGAAACGCCAAAAAGAGCGGTTACTCCCGTGTTAGGAATATTAAGATCAACGTCTAATAATAACTCACCTAATTGTTTTTGTATGTTAATTTCAATCATTGAACTATCCTAGTTTTTTTGCGTTTTCTTTGCTAAATATTCTGAAATAAGTAACGATATAAGAGAAATCATAATAGCAATTATACATAGTCTTAATGTTTGTATTTCAGAACTTGGTGTTTCAATAAATGAATACATTGCAAGGGGAATCGTGCGAGTAACATTTGGAATATTAGAAACAAAGGTTATGGTTGCACCAAACTCACCAAGCGATCGTGCAAATCCTAAAATGATGCCAGATAAAATACCTGGTAGTGCCAAAGGAATAGTTATGGTAAAAAGCGTTCGTAAAGCTGATGACCCAAGAGTTCGTGCGGCTTGTTCAAGTTTATAATCAATATTCTCAAGAGCTAAACGAATTGCTCTAACAACCAAAGGAAAAGAAACAATCGCACTTGCAAGCGTTGCTCCATACCAATTAAATCCAAAACTAAATCCAAAGTATTGCAATAAATAATGTCCAATAATGCCATTTCTTCCCATCGTTATTAAAAGTAAATATCCCATTACCACAGGGGGAAGAACAAGGGGAAGATGAATAAGGGCATTTAACAGTGATTTACCCCAAAAGTTTTTGCGAGCTAAAATCCAAGCCGTAAAAAATGCAACAGGTAAGCTAAAAGCAACTGAAAAAAAAGCAACTTTTAAACTCAATATAATGGCATTAATTTCTGATGAGCTAAACTGAAAATCAAACATTTTTATCTCACATTTAGAGTATTAAAACCCAATTTTTCAAAAATAGCCTTTGCTTTATCAGAAAGTAAATAATCATAAAAATTGTGACTTTCTTTATTATTTTGACCGCTTATGAAAGCTATAGGGTACATTATTGTTAAATGAGATTTTTTATCAAAAGTTGCTATAATTTTTACTTTCTTACTTGCTTTAGCATCAGTTTTATAAACAACACCAAGTGGCGTTTCACCACGTTCAACTAAAGCTAATGCACTACGAACATTATTAGCACGAGCTAGTTTATTTTCAACCTTATTCCAATATTGATAATATTCAAAAGCAGATTTTGCATAAATGCCAGCAGGTACATAATCGGGATCGCCCACAGCTAAATAGCTATTTTCTAAATATGATAGCCAGTTTTTATTGTTAAGATCAATATTTGTTATACTGCTTTCTTTTGGAGCAATCATAACTAAAGTATTAGTAACTAAATTTTTACGGCTAGCGGTATCAATAGTATTATTTTTTGCAAGATAATCCATCCACTTTTGATTTGCTGAAATAAAAATATCAGCTGGTGCTCCTTGTGTAATTTGTCGTGCTAAAGCTGATGAAGAAGCAAGAGAAAATATAATTTCTTGATTTGGATATTCTTTTATATACGATTGCTTAATTTGTTCTAATGGATCACTCATTGAAGCGGCAGCAAAAACGGTTATTTTTGCAAAAATTGGCTCAATAAAAAATAATGTTAATAATAAAGTTAATAATAAAGTTAATAATAATCTGTTGTGAAACATAAAAAACTATAATAGTTGCAAAAAATAAGTAAATATAAAAATAATTCTATACTTATTTTATGAATAAATCTATTTAAGACAACAACATTGACAATAAAAAATGGCACGCCCTATTGGATTCGAACCAATGACCCACGCCTTAGAAGGGCGTTGCTCTATCCAGCTGAGCTAAGGGCGCGTGGAGAGTTAATGAATAATAAATAAAAAATGGTCGGTGAGATAGGATTCGAACCTACGACCCACTGGTCCCAAACCAGTTGCGCTACCAAGCTGCGCTACTCACCGATGATTGACAACAATTATAATAATTTTATAATTATTGTCAATGATTTTTTTCAATGTTTTTATTTATTGCGTTCTAATCGTGCAAAAAGCACATCTTTTGGTAGATTTTGTATTCTTCTTAACAAATACCAGAAAATACTAGATGAAAGCATCAGGGATATACAAAACATAATCCAAAACCCTTTAGCACCTAATGCTGGTACGATATAGTCTGTTCTTGAAAGTAAGAAACCAAAAGGAATACCTATTAACCAATAACACAAGAAGGTAGTGTAAAGTAACGGTTTAGTATGCTTATAACCTCGTAATGTTCCATTTGCAATAGCTTGTGCTGCATCTGGAATTTGATAAATTGCTGCAAAAATTAATAACGATGAAGCAACAGCAACAGATTCTGGGTTATTAGTAAACACATATGGAATTTTATCTCTAAAGAGCAAGATAATTGTTGCAGTGCAAACAGCAAAACCAAGAGCAGTAATAAGTGCGTGAATACTGATTCGTTTTGCATTGGTGGCTCGTCCTTTACCTAATTCTCGACCAACCATAATGGTTACTCCAATACCAAATGAAAGTGGTAGCATAAACATTACCGAACTGGTTTGAAGACCGATTTGATGGCTTGCAACTACTGATGAGCCAAGTGGAGATAAGAAAAGCGATGAGCTTGAGAACAATACCACTTCTGCAAAGACAGAAAATGCGATTGGAAGACCTAAACGTAAGAATTTACCTAAGGTTTTGCGACAAGGCATTTCAAAAATTTTACTAAAAATTGCAATATCTTTTTGGCGTGGTGTTCTATGAGTATAGATTATCATTGTAGTAACCATCGCATAGTTTACGATCACTGTCGCAACCGCACAGCCAACAGCACCAAGAGCAGGAGCTCCAAACATTCCAAAGATAAAAATATAGTTTAAAACAATGTTTAAAAGCATTCCCATAAATGCAATATACATTGCAGGTTTCGTATTTGATAAGCCATCATTTAAACAGCGAAAATTAGTGTTAAGCAATGAAGGAAATACCCCAACAGCCATAACGGCCAAGTATCCTGCAGCATCATCTAAAAATGCCTTATCTGTTCCCATAAACTCTAAAATATAATGACCATTTAAGAAAATGAGAACAAGGGGAATTGTCATACAAATTACAAGAAAGTACCCTTGACGAATCTGATGAGCAACAAGATGGCGTTGTTTAGCTCCATTAAGATATGAAATGGTAGGTGTTACCGCATTAAAGATTCCCACACAAAATAACATTAGTGGAAATAAGATAGAATTTCCAACCGCTACAGCTGATACGGCATCATCATTAACCAATCCTGCCATAATAACATCAGAAAGCCCAATTCCTGAAAATGAAAGTTGTGCAATAAAAATAGGCAAGGAAAGTGCAAATAACTTTCTTGCATTTGCTTGATATTTAGATATTTTACTCATAGTTTTTAAAGATTATTAGAATAATGGTAAGGTAAGAAATGCTTTTTTAAGCAAGTTGGGCATTATATCATAATAAAAAAATTCTTGTTAAATTATATGAAAAAATAACCGCTGTTTAAACGGTTATTTACAAGATATTAAAGCCATTTTTTGTACTTAAAATACCAAAAAGGTGCAATTGCGACTAATAGCATTACAACAAGTGCCATTGGATAGCCATAGGTAAAATTTAATTCAGGCATATGCCCAAAGTTCATTCCATATATAGAGGCAACAAGTGTTGGCGGTAAAAACATTACTGAAACAACTGAAAATAATTTTATGATACGGTTTTGCTCAATATTGATAAAGCCCATAGCTGCTTGCATTAAAAAATCAACTTTTTGAAAAACAGCTTCATTATGTGGCGTTAGTGATTCAATATCTCGCATTATTTCTCGAGCTTGCTCTAATTGTTTGGTTGGTAAAGATGCTTTACGAATTAAAAAGTTTAATGCTCGCTGGGTATCCATTAAACAAAGACGAACTTTTGAGCTAGTATCTTCATATTCTGTTAAATCAGAAAGAGCATCATCAATTTCTTCGCCATTTGAATCTTTTAAAATTAAACGACTTAAATCTTCTAATTCTCCATACACTTCTTCAATAATATCAGCAAGTTGCTCAACTTTGGTATCTAGCAAATCTAATAATAATTCATACGAGTTAGCACTTACCAATTTATGAATTTTGGTTCTCATACGATAAAGACGAAATGCCGTAAGCTCACGTTCTCTTAACGTAAAAAGTCGCCCATCACGAATAGTAAATGCAACAGATTCCATATCTGCATAGCCTTCATCATCAAGGCAATAAAAGAAGGTATGCAGATGCAGACCATTTTCATCTTCAAAAAAGCGAGCTGATGATTCTAAATCATCAACATCAAGATCGTCTGATAATTTTTGAGAAAGTCCTGTTTCTAAGATAGAACGTTCAACATCAGTTGGATTTACCAGATCAAGCCAAATTGCATTATTAAGATTTTGTTGCTTTTTATTATCTATTCTTATAAGACGCTGACCATCATCAGTTAAGGCAAATGCTTTAATCATAATTATCCCCTCAAGAAAGTTTAGAAAAGAGATTTTAACATATATTACATATTTTTGTTATAGAATGAGTCACATAATTTTTTTGCGATTTTGATCACAATAATAACCGCTTGTTATGATATCAATCACATATTTTTATAATATGTTTATTTATAAACGAGGATAAAAATATGAAAAAGATACTCACAATATTGTTATTAAGCATAGCAACCATAGCAAATGCACAGGTTATGTTATTAAAAACCTACAATAATCAGAATATTGATGGCTGGGTTATGAGTGAAAAACTTGATGGTGTGCGAGGTTTTTGGAATGGTAAAGATTTGATAAGTAGGCAAGGTTATTCATTCCAAGCACCAGATTTTTTCATAAAAAATTTTCCTTCATTTGCCATAGATGGAGAAATTTACAACAAAAGAGAGAATTTTGATGAAATATCTTCAATCGTAAGAGGTAGTAATAAAGATAAATGGCAAACTCTAAAACTTTATGTGTTTGATGTACCCAATGCAAGCGGTGATTTATTTGCAAGATTACGCAAACTTGAACTTTACTTACAAAAACATCCTAATCCATATATAACAATTATTAAACAAATACCAATTCAAGATAAAAATCATCTTAATCAGTTTTTTAATCATATTAAATCATTAAAAGGTGAAGGCGTGGTAGTTCGTAATCCTAAATCACCTTATATAAATGGTCGTTCAAGTCAGATTTTAAAAATGAAAGTAGTCGATGATGATGAATGCACCGTTATAGCCCATATTGAAGGTAAGGGAAAATATAGCGGTAAGTTAGGATCTGTTATTTGCAAAAATCAATATGGTGAATTTAGAATAGGTAGTGGATTTTCAGATAAAGAACGTGAAAACCCTCCTAAAATAGGAGAAAGTATTACTTATAAATATCGAGGATTTACCTCAAAAGGAAAGCCAAAATTTGCCACTTTTTCAAGAGTAAGAGTTAATAAATAACAATATTTATTTTTTTCATAAAAACTTAATATAATATTATTGACAAATAAAAAAAAACAAGTAATAATTGTTATCATTTATATTATAACGAGGTATTTTTTATGAAAAAAGTATTTGCCTTATCTCTAGGCGTATTATTAAGTCAGCAAGCATTTGCTGATTTATATATTTATAATGGGCAACATAAAGGTCCAATTGAAAATGTTGCTAAAGAGTTCCAAGCTTTAACTGGCGAAAAAGTTGTTTTACGTCACGGTAAATCTGCTGATCTTTTAGCTGTTCTTAAAGTAGAAGGTGATAAAACTCCTGCTGATATTTTAATTAGTGAGTCAAGTGCCGCTTTTTTAGATTTAGGAAATAAAGAACTACTAGAAAAAGTTGATGCTAACACGTTAAAACAAGTTGATGTTAAGAATGTAATTAAGGCAGAAAAACAAGACTTTTTACCAATTGGTATTAGAAGTCGTGTAGTTGCTTATAATCCAACTAAAGTTAAACCTCAAGATATTCCTGCAACATTAACAGATATGGTTAATGATCCAAAATGGAAAGGTCGTTTTGGTTATCACGCAGGTTCAAGTGCGTTAGTAGTTCAAGTTTCTGATCATATTAAGTTGCACGGCGTAGAAGCAACCGAGAAATTCTTAAAAGCATTAAAAGATAACGCTAGCGTTGCGGCTAAACATATGGCTGGTTTAAAATTAGTATCTGATGGTGAGTTAGATCTTATGATTATGAACCAATATTACTTACAACGTTTAATCAATGAGAAAGGTGCTGAAAATGTAAATGCAAAAATTCACTATATGAATAATGGTGAAGCAGACGCAGCGTTAACTTACTCAACAGCTGGGATTTTAAAATCATCAAAAAATAAAGAATTAGCTCAAAAATTCTTAGCGTTCATCTCATCTAAAGAAGGTAATGAGCTTTATACCTCTCATTCATTTGAATGGCCAACTAATAAAGATGCAAAAGTACAAGTATCTTACTTACCTAAATTAGATACTTTAGTTCCGCCAAAAGTAACACCAAATACTTTTGCTGATTTAGATAAAGCTAAAGAATTAATCAAAAAAGTTGGATTAAAAAATAAATAATACTCTTAATTAGAGTAGTTTTTCTCAAAGACCTATTTTATGTTAGAATAGGTCTTATTTTATATTATTACTAGGAAGCAATAATGAAATATGCTAAAAAACCTCCCTTGTTATTAACATTATTTTTATGTTTAATAACCTCTTTTATGGTTATTCCCATTGCTTATATTATTCAATATGGTTTTTTAGCAGATAAAAGTTTTTTTGAAGTATTATTTAAGCAAGAAACCTTCCTTCTTTTAAAAAACACCCTTGTTTTTACCCTTTTAGTAACATTTATTTCTCTTACGATTGGCTTAATTTGTGCATTTTTAACAGAGTGTTGTAATTTACCCTTTCGTCGTTTATTGGCAACACTCATAAGTTTACCTTTATGTATTCCTGCATTAGTTAGTAGTTTTACTTGGTTTAGTATTAATCCTAAAATAATAAATAATTTTACTTGTAACTATTTATCATTATGTGAGTTAAAAGTAAGTCGAGTATCAGGTTTTTACGGTATTACTTTTGTAATGGTGTTAGTATCAATTCCTTTAGCTTTTATTCCAATTTCAGCAGCTATAAAAAAACTAGATCCTGCTTGGATTGAAATCAGTCAAAGTTTAAGTCAAGGAAAGATGAGAACCTTTTTTAATGCAGTTTTACCACAATTAAAACCTGCTATTGGTAATGCTATTTTACTAATTGCTCTTCATATGATTATTGAATTTGGTGCTGTTTCTATTATGGGATACAACACTTTAAGTGTTGCTATTTTTGATGAAATAGATATGTATTATAACACTCAAGGTGCCGCATTATATTCATTGATATTATTATTGGTATGTTTGGCAATTGTTGGATTAGAAATGCGTTTTCGAGGACAAGAGAGAATTATCCGAGCGGGCAAAGGTGTTGTTAATCCCTTAAAAACAATAGCATTATCAAAAATACAAAAAGTTATTGGTGTAACTTTTATGCTCATTATTTTCTGTTTAGGAATTGTTGTTCCTTTTATTGTGTTAATTACGTGGCTATTAGAAGGAAGTGCTATCCATTCACCATATTTTAGTGGCGTTGAATTCGTTCAAGTAATTTTTAATACTATGTGGATGGCAATGGGTGCTGCTTTAGTAACCGTAATGGTATCAATTCCTATTGTATGGATAGCGGTATATTATCGTTCAAAATTAGCAACTTTTGCAGATCGTCTTCCCTTTATTCTGCACGCCATTCCAGCATTATTACTTGCACTTGCATTAGTAAAATACACCATAGAATATGCAAGACCACTTTATCAAACCTATTGGGTGCTTATTCCTGCATATTTAATGCTTTATTTACCACTTGCACAAACATCGGTAAGAACTTCAATAGAGCAAGTACCAGAAGGTATGATTAACATTTCTAATTCATTAGGAAGAAATAAGTTTGATTTAATAAGACGTATTATTTTCCCTTGCATCAAACCTGGTGTAATTGCAGGGTTAGCTCTTTGTTTTCTACAAATGATGAAAGAGCTTACAGCAACCTTAATTTTAGCACCAGGTGGAATGACGACTATTTCTATTGAATTATGGAATGCGACCAATAGTTACTCATTTTCGATATCAGCCGCCTACGGAATGGCTTTAATAATTTTCTCGGGGATTCCCGTATTTTTATTAAAACATTACTTTAAGTAAAAATATCCTTTGTTGTGAATATGAACGTGATAATACAAACCTGCTTGCACATCAGTCGTATTATCAACCCTTAAACTAATAGAGCTATCATTTAACGATGGTAGTTCTTGTTTATCAATAGTAAATAAACCTTCACTATAAGCACCTTTAAATTTAATATTTTGACACTGCACTTTCATAAAATCACTTTCTTCTTTAGCAAGGCTTAAATGAATTTGTTCAGGCCTTAACATTAAATGTCCAATAGAGCCTTCAAGAACATCAGAGTTATGTACCTCTATTGCCCCAAAAACAGTTTTTGCTTTACCATTTATAAAAACTGCATCTAATAATACCGCTTCACCAACAAATAATGCAACATCAAGATTAACAGGATGATAATAAATATTTTTAGGAGTATCATATTGCAGAAGTTTACCGTCCCATAAAATAGCCATACGATCAGAGCAAACAATAGCTTCTTCACGATCGTGTGTTACTAAAACAACCGTTGTTCCAGCAGCTTTTAAAATATCCATTACTTCTTCACGAATAGAAATTCTTAAATGTTCATCAAGAGCAGAAAATGGCTCATCTAATAAAATTAGTTTTGGCTCAGGAGCCAAAGCTCTTGCAAGAGCAACACGTTGCTGTTGTCCACCTGATAACTCGTGTGGTTTACGATTTGCAAGCGGTAAGATTCCTGTAAGTTTTAGCATTTTTTCAACTTGCTTGCGAATTTGTTCTTTACTTAATTTTTTTTCATCAAGCCCATACGCAATATTTTCAAAAACACTCATATGTGGAAATAATATTCCCTCTTGCACCACATAACCAATTTTTCGATCTTTAGTTGGGATCATAAAATTGCCATCGCAATTATTTACTTTTTGTGTTAATTTTTTTAATGAATTACCAAAAAAACTACCATTATTAGCACAATCATCTTTCGTAAGATGATAACTAGCATCAGCAAAAACAGGGATATTATTAAGATCGATTTTACCAAAATTAGGAGCTTCAAAACCTGCAATAAGTCTTAACAGAGTTGTTTTCCCACAGCCAGATGGTCCTAGCAGAGCAACAATTTCTCCCTGTTTTACTGATAGTGAAATATTATCAGAAACCCATTTTTCTCCATCAAAAGTTTTTTTTATATCAGTTAATTTTAAAATTGTTTCAGGCATTAAAAATCTCATTATTATTTTTAAATAAGAATCATTATAGCATAAATCACTAACATTCGTACGTAACAAATATTTTCATTAACAAACAGATAAAAAATAACCCTTCATAAGAAGGGTTATTATGGGTTAAATCAAAAATTTAAGGTCTTTTTATAACTTTAAATTTAGAGCCTGATTTTGCAAAGACAAAACCACGAACTTTTAATTCTAAAATATTCCCGTGATCATCGTGTTTAATAATGATTTCTTCATTGTATTTTAAGTCAGAAAAAACTCTTTTCCCTTCTGGTAAGTTATTGATTTTTACAATATCATTAGGTTTTAAAAATCTTGTATCTTTAATTGTAGAATAAAGCGTTTTATCTTTAATAACAATTCTTTTTTTACTATTACTTGAAATTTCTTCAACCGCTTTTTTTTCTTCTTTCACCTTCTCAACTTTTTTATGTTGAGTGTTTTTATCACTCATCTTATCATCTGTTTGTTTTGAAGATATTTTTTGATCTTCTTTATCAGTACCAGCAAGATCACTAATATACACAGGTTTCTCTTTTTCGTGAGTGCTAACCGTAACTTTATCATTTATATTATCTTTAGCATCAGTTACTAATACATTAGTGGCTTCTGTTGCAGATTTTTGATTTTGAGTTACCGCTAACTCGTCAGCATTATCAGAAGAATATTCATTTAAGGCAATGAAATTAGGCTCATTGTTATTTGCTTTTAATTTTGGATCTTCATTAGGAATAAACATCCAAGAAATAATAATTAAAAGAAGTAATACAATAGCTCCAATAAGAGCATAATTTAGCAATTTTTGTTTTTTCTCACGTTGTTCTTGCTCTTCTATATTAAATTGAGACATAGTGATTCCTTATATGTAAAAAGATAAAGCCTAGTTGATTATACTTTTTTTTAGTATTTAAGACAAATTTATTGTATAATTTTAACACTTTAAATCATAATAACAAGAGTAAATGGCTATAAAAGAAAAAATTAATAAAAGACGCACCTTTGCGATCATATCTCACCCTGATGCGGGTAAAACAACTATTACAGAAAAAGTATTATTATTTGGAAAAGCAATTTTAAGTGCTGGATCTGTTAAAGGTAAAGGTTCACAAGCACACGCAAAATCCGACTGGATGGAGATGGAAAAAGAGCGTGGAATTTCAATTACTACCTCTGTTATGCAATTTCCTTTCAATGATTGTATGGTAAATCTTTTAGATACTCCAGGACACGCAGACTTCTCAGAAGATACTTACAGAACACTAACCGCTGTTGATAGCTGTTTAATGGTAATTGACAGTGCAAAAGGGGTTGAAGAGAGAACAATCAAACTTATGGAAGTAGCTCGTCTTCGCACCACGCCTATTATTACCTTTATGAATAAACTTGACCGTGATATTTTAGATCCTATGGAGCTTTTGGACGATGTTGAAAGTGTATTAAAAATCAACTGTGCTCCAATTACCTGGCCTATTGGTTGTGGTAAGTTATTTAAAGGTGTTTACCATTTATTAAATGATGAAACTATTTTGTATCAAAGTGGGCAAGGTAGTAAAATTCAAGAAGTTCGTAGTATTAAAGGGCTTGATAATCCAGAGCTTGATGATGCGGTAGGTAGCGATTTAGCAGAGCAACTTCGTGAAGAGTTAGAGTTAGTTCAAGGAGCAAGTCATAGTTTTGATTTAGATGAATTTTTAAAAGGGAATTTAACGCCTGTATTTTTCGGAACAGCACTTGGTAACTTTGGGGTTGATCACTTTTTAGATGGTTTAACCAAGTGGGCACCAGCTCCACAAACACGAGCTACTGATGTGCGAGATGTTAAGCCTTGCGAAGATAAATTTAGTGGATTTATTTTTAAAATTCAAGCAAATATGGATCCAAAACACCGAGATCGTGTTGCCTTTATGAGAATAGTATCAGGGCATTATGAAAAAGGTATGAAATTAAAACATTGTCGTATCAATAAAGATGTTACCATATCAGATGCTTTAACCTTTATGGCAGGTGATCGTAGTGCAACTGATGAGGCTGTTGCAGGTGATATTATTGGGCTTCACAATCACGGGACTATTCAAATTGGTGATACTTTCACACAAGGTGAAATGATGAAATTTACAGGAATTCCAAACTTTGCACCAGAATTATTCCGCCGTATTCGTTTAAAAGATCCATTAAAACAAAAACAATTGCTAAAAGGTCTTGTTCAGCTTTCAGAAGAGGGTGCGGTTCAAGTGTTTCGCCCGTTAATCAATAATGATTTAATTGTTGGTGCAGTTGGGGTCTTACAGTTTGATGTAGTTGCTTCACGATTAAAATCAGAATATAATGTTGATGCTGTTTATGAAACGGTAAATGTTGCAACTGCTCGCTGGGTTGAATGTAGTGATAATAAGAAATTTGAAGAATTTAAGCGTAAAAATGAAGCAAATTTAGCGCTTGATGGTAGTGATAATTTAACTTATGTTGCTCCAACTATGGTTAATCTTAATTTAGCAATGGAGCGTTATCCTGATGTTGAATTCTTTAGTACAAGAGAACATTAATCATAAATCTTAAAAACTAAAAAAACCACAAAAACTGCTTATTTTTGTGGTTTTACTTTAAATATACTTTATAAAGTATTTTAAGTATAGATACTACCACTATCTTTTCTTAAATTTTTTGGATTTTTCTTTAAACACCTTTTTACCACTCGCAGATTTCATCTTTTTAGGTTTATCTTTAAAATTTTTACTTTCGCTTTTTTTTAAACTTTTCTTACCGCTTTCTTTTTTCTTAAAATTTGACTTTCCTTTTACGGCTTTTTTCATACCTTCAATAACAAAATCAATTTGTTTATCTTGCATATTCACCGCTAAAACTTTCACTTTTAAGCGGTCACCTAAACGCATAATTTTACCATTTGAACCAACTAATCTTTGACGATCTTTATCAAAATCATAATAATCATCGGTTAAGTTGGTAATATGCACCAAACCATCAATCATAAATTCATCAAGTTTTACAAAAATACCAAAACTTGCAACACTTGCAATGGTGCCTTCAAAAACTTCACCTACTTTATCCTGCATAAATTCACATTTAAGCCAATCTGCTACTTCTCGTGTTGCCTCATCTGCTCGTCTTTCTGTTTTTGATGATTGCTCACAAAGACGCTCAAGGGTAATTTCATCATAATTAAAATGACCTGTTAAAGCTTTTTTACTTTGCTCTTTTTGTTGTTTTAAAATTGATTTAATAGTGCGATGCAATAACAAATCAGGGTAACGACGAATTGGTGAGGTAAAGTGAGCGTACTCGGTTAATGCCAAACCAAAATGCCCTTTATTTTCTGTTGAATAAACCGCTTGTGAAAGACTACGCAAAAGCATCATTTGAATACTTGACGCATTTGGGCGATCTTCAATTTGAGTTAAAAGATCTGAAAAATCTTTTGGCGTTGGCTTATTACCTCCACTTAACGATAAACCCTGTGAATTTAAGTAGCTTTTAAAAAGCATCAATTTTTCATCAGATGGAGATTCGTGAATGCGAAACGGTGCCGCCTTATGATATTTTTGAACAAATTGAGCTGCACAAATATTTGCTAAAATCATCGCTTCTTCAATCATTTTATGAGCTTTATTTCGTACTATAGTTTCAATGCTTTCAATAGTCCCTTGTGCATTAAAAACAAAATGTGGCTCATTGGTTTCAAAGGCAATCGCACCACGCTCTACTCGTCTTTGTTCTAATACATCATACAATTTTTCAAAGGTTTTTAAATCACCTACAATTTCTTGATAACGATCACAAAGTTCACTATCCCCTTCTAAAATTTTCGCAACTTTATTATAGGTAAGGCGTGCTTTTGAGTGCATAATTGCCGATCTAAATTGATAATTTTTTACCTTTCCTTTGTCATCAATTACCATATCACAAGCTAAACAAAGGCGATCAACATTTGGATTAAGCGAACAAAGACCGTTTGAAAGCTCCTCTGGTAACATTGGAATTACCATTGTAGGAAAATAAACACTATTGCCACGCTCTGCCGCTTCAATATCAAGTGCTGTTTTAGGAGTTACATAATGAGAAACATCAGCAATAGCCACAATTAAGCGGTAATTTTTTCCTTGTTTTTCGCAATAAATCGCATCATCAAAATCTCGAGCAGTTTCACCATCAATGGTGATTAAAGGTAAGCTGCGTAAATCAAGACGCTCTTCTTTATCGCAATCTAATACTTCACTACCAAAACTTTTTGCTTGTTTTACAACTTTTTTAGGAAATACTTCAGGGATTTGATAATTAGCAACCGCCATTTTAACAGCCATAGATGAGCTCATTTCATCACCTAACACTTCAATAATTTTACCTTGCAAATTATAAGAATTTTCCGATCGCTCAAATAAAGAACAAACAACCATTTGTCCCATTCTAACACCTTTATTATGTTTCTTATCAATCAGAATTTCACCTTTAATGCGACTATCATCAGCAATAACAAAACCTTTGTTTTTTTCAACAAAATAACGACCAACAATAGGTTTAGTATTAGGTTTTACAATTTTTATGATAGAAACTTCTGTTTTGCCTCTAAATGGTTTTGGTGATTTTCTTGCAAGCACAATATCACCGTGCATAACCTTATTCATTTGAGCAAAATGAATAAAATAATCATCATTGCCGTCATTCGTTTTTAAAAAGCCAAAACCATCTTTGTGAGCAATAACTTCACCCTCAATTAAATCTTTATTACTTTTTTTAGCGATTAAATATCCTTGTTTTTTTACAAAGATAATTTGCCCTTCATTTTCCATTGCACGCAGGCGACGGCGTAATCCTTCAGTTCGCTCTTCATCAAATATTTTAAAATGATTAAGTAACGCAGGGCGTGTCATCGGTGATTTTTTTCTTAACGTTTCTAAAATAAACTCACGAGATGGCACTGGGTTTTCATATTTTTCTTGTTCTTGAATATAATTTGGATCTTGTTTCATTGATTTGTAATTACAGAATATAATGAGCCTATTCTATATTAATTAGCAATATTTAGAAACAAAATAATAAAATTCTTTAAAATTTTTTCTATTATTTTTCACAAATGAGATTGATTGTTATTTTATTTTTTTGTTATAATTCCAAAGATCGAACTTATTTTTACTTATTAACAGGAGAAACCTTATGATCAAAAAAACTTCACTTGCTCTTGCAGCATCATTAGTATTAGCAGGCTGTAACTTATTCACAACAGAAACTCCACGTGCAACAAACGTTGAACAAACAGCTACTTATTCTCACTCATTCTTAAAAGGCTACGGCGTTTTAGCTGATGAACTTTACACTCAAAGCTATAAAGATGCTCTTAAATTACAAGCAGCAATTAACAAATTTGTAAAAGAACCAACCGCTGAAAATTTAGAACAAACTAAACAAGTATGGTTTATGGCTCGTGAAAGCTACGGTGTAACTGAAGCATTCCGTCTTTCAAATGGTCCAATTGATGCTGAAGAAGGCTGGATTGCTGATGCGTATGGTGCATTAGAAGGTCAAATCAATGCGTGGCCATTAGATGAAAATATGATCGACTACACAACAGACGCTAACGGTAAACGTACTAAAGGGAATATCATTGATTCAAAAGGAAAATTCACTCCTGCTGACGGTGGTGAAAAACCAACTGCAGTAAACGTTGATAACATCACTGTTGAAACTATCACCGACTTAAACGAAAATGGTGGTGAAGCAAACGTAGCATCAGGCTGGCACGCAATTGAGTTCTTACTATGGGGACAAGATCAAGACTATCAAAATATGATTGCTGATAACGTAACCAAAGGTCCTATGACTGCAGGTCTTCGTCCACTTTCAGATTTTACAACTGATAAATTTGCTGCACGCCGTTTAGACTACTTAAAAGCAGCTGCTGATAAATTAGTTGCAGATATCGATCTTGTGAAAAGTGCTTGGGCTGCTAAAGTTGAAGGCAATAACGGTTTATACCGTGCAGCATTAACTGGCTCATTACAAGGTGCTAATGCAGAGAAAAACATTGAACAACAAGAAGCATTAAAACAAATCTTTGGTGGTTTAGGTATGTTCATCAAATCTGAACTTGCAAACGAGCGTATCGCTGTTGCAGTATTAACACCATCTGAAGAAGATGAGCATTCTTGTTTCTCTGATAACACTCACCGTGATATCGACACTAACTATCTTGGTTTCAAATATATCTTAACAGGTAACGTTAAAGGTAAACAACTTGGATTTAACCTATTAACTCAAGTTGATCCAAAAGATCGTGTTGAAATTGAAGCATTAATGAAAGGTATTGAAGCTCGTATCGCTCAAGTTGATGCTCTAGCAAGATCAACAATGCACTTTGACTACCAAATTCACCCAGAAAACAAAGAAGCTCGTAAAAATATCGTAATGCTTAAAAATGATCTTCGTAAACTAGGTGATAAAATGATTCTTGTTGGTAAAGCAATGAACGTTTCATTAACTGAAGAAGATGTAACTGATTCTGAAGAAACTGAAGTTCAAGAATAATTACTTTTTATATTAGTAATATTTTAAAATATTAAGTAAAGAATCAAGGCTAAAAAGTCTTGATTCTTTTTTTTATCCTTTTATAATGAAATAATTATTTCATATTAACAAGTTATAAAAATATTTATGAAAAAATGTACTAAAAATATGGCGGCTCTTATTCTTATTTCTTTAGGTGCTTTTTCTTCTTTTACCTTTGCAACGGAGATAACTTCTCAAATGATTAAACCTATTATTAGTCAAATTGACTATCGTGATTATAAAACCATAACCCTTGATAACCAATTACAAGTATTATTAGTTTCTGATTCAAAAACAGATAAAGCTGCTGTGGCATTAAATGTTGCTGTGGGAAGCGGTAAAGATCCACAAGAATTTAACGGACTTGCCCACTTTTTAGAACATATGCTTTTTTTAGGAACTACAAAATATCCTCAAAGCGGTGAATATCAAGCATTTATTAGCAAACACGGTGGTAGTCATAATGCTTTTACCAGCTATCGAGACACCAATTATTTCTTTGATATTGATGCCAATTTTTTAGAGCAAGGACTTGATAGATTTTCTCATTTTTTCATTGATCCACTCTTTCATAAAGAATTGGTTGATCGTGAAAAACACGCTGTTCATTCTGAATATCAAAGCAAACTACGAGATGATTTTCGTCGTAGCTATGATGTATTTAAGCAAATTATTAACCAAAATCACCCGCTTGCAAAATTTAGTGTTGGTAGTTTAGACACCTTACAAGATAAAAAACAATCGGTGCGTGATGCAATGATTACATTTTATCAACAAAATTACTCTGCTAATATTATGAATTTAGTTATTGTTGGTAAAGAAGATCTTGCTACATTAGAAAAATGGGCAAGAGAAAAATTTAGTGCTATTGCAAATAATAACGTAAAAGAGTTTTCTGAAAAAGAGATAATGGGAGTTGATGTTGCACACCTATTTAATAAAGAAAATTTACCTCTGCAAGTAAATATTAAACCTATTAAAGAACTACGCTCATTACGTTTAAACTTCCCTATTCCTGATGTTAAAAATTTCTACAAAAAACAACCTATTTCCTATATTGCTTCATTGCTTGGTGACGAAGGTGAAGGCTCACTACTTTCTTATTTAAAATCAAAAGGATTTGCAAGTTCATTAAGTGCAGGGCTTGGTATTGGCGGTATTGATGAAGATATATTTACTATTGATATTTCTCTTACTAAAGAAGGGCTTAAACATCAAACTGAGATCATCAATGCCGTATTTGGCTTTATAGAACTGGTGAAAAAACAAGGAATTGAAAAGTGGCGTTTTGATGAATTTAAAACCGTTCTCAAACAATCTTTTGATTTTAAAGCAACGCAAATTAGCGCTTCTTGGGCAAGTTCAAGTGCAACAATGATGGCACGTTATGGCGTTAAAGATATGTTTGTTGCTCCTTTTGCAGCTGAAACTTTTGATAAAAATCTTATTAAACAATACTTAAATGCACTTACGCCACAAAATCTTTTACTAATACGTGTTGCTCCATCACTACAAACAGATAAAATATCACCATTTTTCCAAAGTGAATATAGCCTTGCTTCTTTTGATCCAAAAACAATAAGACCGCTACAAAGTAGTACTTTTGTATTGCCAAAAGAAAACCCATTTATAGCAGAGCAACATTTAAAAAAAGAAATTAAAGATGAAAACTATCCATCAAACTTATCAGATAATAATCATATGAGTTTTTGGTATTTGCCTGATAGTGGCTTTAAACAGCCTATTGCTTTTCAATATATTTCACTACAAAGTAATATAGCTACAACATCTGCTAAAAATAATGCTATCTCTCATCTATTAAGTGCGTGGGCAAAAGAGAAATCAAATGAATTTTCATACCCTGCCCTGATGGCTGGCATTGGTTATGAATTTTATAAGCACTCAACAGGGATTGGCATAAGAGTAACTGGTTTTAATGCCAAACAACATTTATTGTTAGAACAACTTATCAAAGTATTATTTGATGAGAAAATAGAAGAAAAAGAGTTTATGTTGGTGAAACAAAACTTGGAAAAAGCCTTAAAAAATGCTGATAAGCAACCTCTTTATCATCAAATGATTGCTAAAACAAGAGAAGCATTATCATCTGATGTTTTTTCACCACAAGATCTCTTAGGTGCTTTGAAAGATCTTAATATTGCCGATTTAGAAAAATTCCGACAAGAATTTTTAACCAATCTTTACATTCAAACTTTAGTTTCAGGAAATGTTACCAAAGATGAAGCATTACAAACCTATAAACTCGTAAATACCTACTTTGAACCAAAATTAACATACAACGAAGTAAAACGTACTCAAATTGCAAAAATTGAAAAAAATCTTACCGCTCAACCAAAGATTACTCACAATGATAATGCTTGGATCAACTACTTTCAAGCTGATAATCAATCGCTTGATGAACTTGCCAAATGGAATTTATACAGCCATATTGTTAATCCATTGTTTTATAGTGAACTACGAACAAATCAACAATTAGGCTATATCGTATTTGCATCTAATTTTAGGCTCTATGATATTGGCGGTTTTGTAGCTTTAGTGCAATCACCATCACATTCAACTGCTCAAATTCAAAAAAGTTCTGATGAGTTTTTAAAACAATTTGCAATAAAACTACAATCAATGACAGAGCAAGAATTTAACATTCAAAAAGAAGGTCTATTGAGTAAAATTTTAGAAAAAGATAAAACCTTAGCTGAAAAAACTTCTAGAGTTTGGGGTAATATTAGAGATAGCTATTATGATGAACAAGAGCTGCTCGCACAAGCGGTAAGAAAAACTTCATTAAATGATGTACAACTTCTCGCAAATAACATAGTAGCTCGTCCAAAACTTACTATTAGCTATGATAATAGCAATACTAAATTTAACAGTATTTCTGACCTAAAAAAACAATTTAAGGATTTTTTCTTGGGACGTTATAATAAATAATGCTATAATATACACTACTTAATGAGAACTACATCAAAAATTAGCTATATTTTAACTTGGTAAGGTATTATGAAATATAACCACTTATGGATTTTTTCTCTTGTGTTCGTAAGTAATGCTTACGCTCAAGATTTTGATCCTGAATTATTAAAACCTTTAGTAAGCTATTCACCTGAAAAAAATCCAGAACGTTGGTTTGAAACTAAAAATTCTCTTAATGAGTTTCCATTTCATTCTACCGTCCCTAATATGAACTATGATGAACAGGATTGGTTTACCATTGGGCGTTCATTTTTTACTATTCCTTGGGTAGCAGCCCCTTCTGCTACTACGGCTCGTGATGGGCTTGGGCCTCTTTTTAGTGCTAATACTTGTGCAAGTTGTCACGGAGCAAGAAATTTTGGCACTATTAAAGATAGCGAAGGAAATATCAACCGTGCATTGACTTTTAAAACGGTTGATCGTTCAAAAAATTATAGTGTTAATGAAACGAAATTGCCACAATATGCTGATCCTATTTATGGAACTCAAATTGCCATCAATGGTAACTCGGGAGCGGCTTTTGAAGCAAGACCTAAAATTACGTTTGAATATAAAATAGAGGAACTTGCTGATGGCACAAAAATTCGTTTTAAAAAACCTATCGCAGCATTAGATGATTTACAATATGGAAAACTTGGCAAAGATACTCATATTAGTTTGAGAATGTCACCTATGCTTGCAGGAATGGGGCTTATTGAAGGTATTAAAGAAGAAGATATTCTTGCTAATGAAGACCCTCTCGATCGTGATGGCGATGGAATTTCAGGAAAAGCAAATATTGTATATCACCCTTACAATGGTAAAAAAATGGTGGGACGTTTTAGCCATAAAGCACAAGCTGCCAATCTTGCAATGCAAGCTGCTGATGCAGCCGCTCACGATATGGGATTAACAAACTCATTTTTTCCAAAGGAAAACTGCACACCTTCACAAAAAGAATGTTTAGCAGCTCCTAAAGGTCGCCCATCTCCAGAAGGTTTACTTGATTTACCTGACTTACGCTTAAGAGGTATTGCTTTTTATGTAGGGCATTTAAAAGCACCTAAAAAACGAAACAAAGAACTTTATAAAGAAGGACGAGCTATTTTTGAAGATTTAGGTTGTTCATCTTGTCATAAAGAAAACTGGAAAACTGCATCAGGTATAGCATTTGAACCGTTTAGTGATTTTTTAGTACACGATATGGGTGAAGGTCTTGCTGACAGACGAAACGAGTTTTTAGCACAAGGTTATGAATGGCGTACTCAACCATTATGGGGGCTAGGAGCTAAAACACGTGCAAAATTAAGCCTATTACACGATGGTCGTGCTGATAGTATTTTAGAAGCTATTTTATGGCACGATGGCGAAGCATTAGATATTAAAAATAAATTTAAACAGCTATCGGTAGAAAAGCGACAACAATTACTTAAATTTTTGGAGAATTTATAATGAAAATGACAAAAACACTAGCCCTAGGCAGCTCATTTATCGCAACACTGATATTAAGTGGGTGTAATCACGTTTCAACCACTGAAACAGCGGTAAAAGATGATAGTGAAACAACTATATTAAAATCTATTTATACCAATGTAATTTTAAAAGATAGTGGTGAAGCTAAAAAATCTTGCGATGTGTTTTTGGAAGATATTACGCAGAAAAACACTCAAAATTATCGTAATGATTTTGAAAATTTAGTATTACATTGGAAAAAAGTAGAAACTAACTATATTGCACCTGAAATTGATCCTTATATGCAAGATACTCCTTTTTATATTGACAGTTTCCACTACGGCAATGAAGATATTCCAAAAACTATCACGCGTTTACTCTCGTCTAATAAAAAACCTGAATCAATTCTTTATAAAAATTCTTATAAATCTTTAACCGCTTTGGAAACGGTATTATTTTCAAAAGGTAAATGGACTAATCGTCATCAAGAATTTGTAAAACCAATGGTTGATGCTCTTTGTTATCACATTAAAGAAATTGATGAATTTTATCGTGATCCAAATAATCAAAAGAAATTTGTAACTAATAGTAATAATGCCATTCAAATGATGCTGAACAGACTTATTGGGCAAACATTCAAGCTGAAAGATTGGCGTTTAGGTGAACCTGTTGGGCTTACAAAAAAATATTTAAACAAACCAGATGTTAATCGTAGTGAATATCCATTGAGTAATTTAAGTATCAAAGCTGCTCTTGCTATTGTAGAAGCTCAAGATGCTCTTGTTGGAAAACAAGATTTTGCAAACTTTGCAACCCTATTGAAAAATCGTGATTTAAGTAAAGAACTTGATAGTGTTGATGGAAAAATCAAAAAAGTGAAAACATCACTTCAAGATTTAACATCATTTAATGCACAAAATATTAAACCTATTATGGCAGATCTTAGCTCATTACAATATGACTACGGCACGACTATTTTAAAAAAATTACCGATTGTTGGACAAATTTTAGAAGCTGATGGAGATTAAAAAAAGCTAGCAAATGAATATCATCAATGATTATTTATTAAATCCTTCTCAAAGGGTTTATTGGCTTTATCTTTTAACGGCTGGTATTATTGTACTAGCCTATGGGGCTTTTATATATTATGCAAGCGGTAAGATATTGATAACAAAAGACAATATCAAAAATTACTGGCTACACCCTAGTGCTAAACTTGATTATATTTATTTTATTTTAAACTCTTTGCTAAAAATAGTAATTATCGCACCGCTTGTAATTTCTGCAAAAACTATTGCTGAATGGATTTTCTATTATTTAATGAAGATAAATCCAGATATGATGTTTAATATCAATCTATCAACGTCAATAGTAGTTGCCATTTATTCAATTAGTCTTTTTCTTGTAAGTGATTTTACTCGCTACTGGCTTCATCGCTGGCTTCATACTGTTCCTTTTTTATGGGCGTTTCATAAAGTTCATCATAGCTGCGAAGTACTAAACCCAATTTCATTTTATCGTGTTCACCCTGTTGAAAACTTACTTTTTGGACTACGTTATTCATTATCAACAGGTATCGTAACAGGAATATGTTTATGGCTTTTTGGATCACAACTTGACATATGGACTATCTTTGGTTCTAATGCTTTTGTCGTAATATTTCTTTTATTAGGTGCCAATTTACGACACAGTCAAATTTATCTTTACTATCCAAAATGGTTAGAAAAACTCTTTATTTCACCAGCACAACATCAATTACATCATAGCCCTCGTTATGTTACTAAAAACTATGGTGGATATTTAGGTATTTGGGATTATATTTTTGGTTCGTGGCAAAGTGGAAAAGATGCCATAAAACCGACTCGATATGGCTTTTCAAAAACAATGTCTAAGCCGTATCAAAGCTTAAGCGGTTTAATTTTAGAACCGTTTAGAGATATTTTTAAAACTTGGAAAAAACATTATGAAAAAAATAATAAAAAACAGCAGCTTAAAAGCTAATATAATTATTGCTCTTATTTCTTGCTGTTCAATGGCTTGGGCAATGTCTCCTCAAACAGAAGATTCTATTGAAAAAGATCGTCTGCGTCTTGAAAAAATTGAACTTGGAAAAAAACTTTACTTTGATAAAGGATTATCCAAAAACAAAACGCAATCTTGTGCAACTTGTCACTCACCTGATAAGGGTTTTGTTGATGAGAGAGAGTATGAACTAGGTGCTATCGTTGCATTAGGTGATGATGGTAAATCACGAGGTGATCGTAATGTGCCAACAGCAAGTTACGCAGCATTTTCACCTAAGTTTCATTTTAACGAAAAAAAACAAGAATGGGTCGGTGGACAGTTTTGGGACGGTCGTGCTGATAATTTAGCAGAGCAAGCAGGTGGCCCTCCTTTAAATCCTGTGGAAATGAATATGCCTTCTAAACACGCTGTTATTGAACGTATAAAACAAAGTCCGTTTTATCAAACGTATTTCAAAAAATTCTACGGTGAGGATATTTTAAATAACACAGATAAAGCTTATGACGCAATGACAGATGCTATTGCAACTTTTGAAGAAAGTAGAGAGTTTAGCCCTTTTGACTCTAAATATGACCGCTTCTTACGAGGTGAATATGAGCTAGAAATTGAAGAAGATTTAGGTATGACACTCTTTTTCTCAAATAATAACGTAAGCTGTTCAAACTGTCATAAACTTTTCCCAGAGGGAAATAAAAGAGAAACTTTTACTGATTTTAGATTCAAAAATATTGGTACACCAAAAAATGAAACCCTTATCAAAATGAATAATCTTGGTAAGAATTTTGTAGATTTAGGATTAGCTAATAATCCCAAAGTAAAAAATGATCCTAACCTTGCAAAATTAAAAGGAAAATTTAAAACACCAACACTTCGTAATGTTGCTGTAACAGGTCCTTATATGCACAATGGCGTATTTAAACATCTTCGCACCGTGATTGAATTTTATGACTCTCACAATAACCCTAATCGTAATATAAACCCTGAAACAGGCAAACCTTGGGGCAAAGCTGAAGTGCCTGAAACTATTGATATAGCTGATTTACGTGCTAAAAAATTAACAGAAAGAAAAATTAATGCACTCGTTGCCTTTATGAAAATTCTCACCGATAAACGCTATGAGCCACTTCTTGAAAAACTAGATCAAGAAGAAAAAGAATATTGGGAAAGTAAAAAATAATCAACAGAGGCTAAATGATTTTTATTGTTTAGCCTTTTTCTATAACTATATCTGTTATTTTGTTACAATAACAGATATAAATAAACTAAATACCATTTTTAAAGATAGAAATAAATGATAAAAGTAATGCTGTCTTTTAATACTGCTTGAGTAAAGAAAAAATATTACTATCATTTTAGAAGAGTTGAAGATACATCTATAAAATTATTAAGGATTGATTTAATGGGCAAAACAATAATTACACACTTTCTAGAAGGTACACCCAAGGGTATTCAAAGTGTACAAATCAGCAATAAAACCATAATGGGTTTTGTAATTCCAAGAGCAGATCTAAAAAAAGCCCAAGAGATTGATGAGTTGGTTGGATCGCCAAGTTTGTATATTTTAATTGGTGAAGGAAAAAATGCAGAGCCACAAGCCTATATTGGGCAGACTGATGATTTTCTTGCTCGTATTATTGACCATAATCAGAAAAAAGATTTTTGGAATAAAGTCCTTGTTTTTATTAGTCAAACTACTCTCAATAAAGCAGAAATTTTATATTTGGAATATGTGGCTCTACAATATGCCAAAGAGAATGGTACTTATACCCTTAATGAAAATAAACAAAATCCAAAAGAACCAAAACTGCAACGCCACGTTAAAGATACGTTGAATGATTTCTTTATTGATGTCAGATTTATTACTGAATTTTTAAATTATCCACTTTTTAAAACAGCGGAACAACATAATCAAAAAATTGCAAATATTGACTATTTTTATCTTGTGGGAAGAAACAGTAAATCAAAAGGGTTTTATGATGAAAATGGGTTTACTGTTGTAAAAGGTAGTGTTATTTCTCAAAATGAAACATCATATTTCAAAAATAAAAATTTACTAGAAAAACGATATCAATTAATAGAGCAAATTGTAGATAAAACAGAACAAGAATGGACGTTGAAAGTCGATTATACGTTTACTAGCCCAAGTTCGGCAGCAACATTCTGTATCGGAAGTAGTAGCAATGGTTGGGTTGAGTGGAAAAATAGTGACGGTAAAACCTTAAATGAGATTTATAGAAGATAAGCATAGTTAATTAAATTAAAAACAAGATAGAGTAATAAATTTTTTCTTTAGGTTGTAGTGGCGTATTGCATACGCCTGCTATACCGTTTAAATTATTTATTTGGACGTATGCAATACGCCCCTACCATTTAAACATTTTAGTATTGATTCTAACTTAATTTGCTATACTAGCATAAAAGTAAAAATCAAATTAGATTTTACAAAAATAATATTTCTAATTCCCCCCAAAATTTGGACACAATATTTGGAGTATTTTTTTATGAGTAAAACTATTCTATTGATTTCAAATTAGTACTTATCAATAAAGTTTTATGATTTAACACTCCACAAACTTAATCTAACTTACGGCTAATATCCCGAAATTGTACTACCAATTCACTTAACCAAAAAAGCTGTTTTAATCCTGATTTTTCTTTACTATCAAGATCATTATTCGTTTGTAATATTATTTTTAATTCATTACTAATGTGGCAAATATTATTATCTTCACCACAAATAGAACTTTCTAAACAAGGAATTAGCTCTTTTGCTTTTGGGAAAAAAATGGCTCTAAAACTATCACTATCATCAATATCTTTTAATCCTGAACGCATTGCTCCTAATGCACAAATATAGCTTAACATTGAATAGTTTAGTGTTAAAAGCTCATTGGCAATTTCTAATTTATGATGATATTTTTTAGGTTCATCTTGCATTTGCATAATAACCTGTGAAAGTTTGGTAACATTTTGATACGCATTAAGTCTTGCTAAGCGATAAGAAAAATTACTTTGATAACCAAATTGAAGTTGTCCTATGATATGTTTAAAATATTCAAGGCTACTTTGCACAGTTTGGTTAAGATTTTTACGCAAATTGATATAGTTCCAATCAGGCCATAAAAAAGATACCGCTAAAAAAGCAATAATACAGCCAATGATGGTATCAAAAATGCGAGGAAGCATAACATTTGCACCGCTTATTCCCATAATATCAAAACTTATCAACACAGAAATAGTGAGAAAAAATACAGATAATAGATATTTTCTTTCCATAAAGTAGAAAAATATAGCATTAGCAACCACAATTAGACCAAGATAAATAACTGTCGGTAATGCAAGCATATTGATAACTCCTCCTGCAATTACACCTAAAACAGTTCCATAAATTCGCAATTTTAATCGCACTTTTGTTGCACTATAATTCGGACGACAAACCAAAATAGCAGTTAATAAAATCCAATAACCCATTGGTAAATTAAATAAAGGAACAAGACTTGAACTTATAAATACCACAATACTTAATCGTAACGCGTGACGAAAAAGCGATGATTGAAAATTACAATGTGATTTAATGGCATTATAGCAATTTTTAAACCCTTCAATATTATCACTATTAAGTTTTACTTGAGTAAATATTGGCAAATCATCTGAAACATCTTCTTCTAAACTTTGTAATAAAGCAACAATTTTTTTGGCATTTTTAACTATTTGTTCAACTTCACCAAGTTCTTCATAATTAAGATTGTTATTTTTCTTATGAAATATTAAAGACTCATCAAGTGAGTTAATATAACATTCAATTTTACCATTCATTTGATATTTTTGATTATTATCAAGGATTTGGGCGTAATGTTTACATTCATTACCAATAGTCTCATAAAGACGTCTTATTCTAAAAATAATATCAATATGTTTTAAATTATGATGAAAATCTGCAAGATGATCTTGACTTGCACTCACTTTCTCCCATAAATCCTGCAAATTTAAAAAGAGCATAAGCATTTTTTGAATTTTAGTATTACGATGAGCTTTATTTAAGTTGCTGAATAATTTTTCACGACAGTTAACCCAAGAACTCATTACTGCATCTTGTTTAAGAGCAAGCAATTTATTTTTTTGTTGAAGGCTTACAGAATCATCAAGATCAAAAAAAGTTGCTCGAACATTAATATAATCCCCAATTTTTTGCATAAAAGAGCTTAATGACTCAACAGTACTACGAGATGGCACCATCATAAAAATAATTAAAGAACAGATTGAATAACAAGTTGCACCTGATAAAATAAGAAGAGTATCTAAATACCAAATCTGTGTATTTTCACGATAAATTAAAGCAATATAAACAGATATCAAAAGAGACGAAAAAGCAATCTTGCTAAACCTTTCACCAAGAGCCGAAAACATTACTAATACAAAGGTAAAAATAGTAATAAGCGGTATAAAAATAAGATAATTTTGCAAAAATATTTGGCTTGTTATACCAACAATTGTAAAGAAAACAAGCATAATAGACATATTTTTAATACGTAGCGAAATTCTATTACTATGATCGCTTAAAGCTGCGGCAATAGCACCAAGAGTTGCTGCCATTGAAATGTCAAGATGCCCTAAAAACCAAAAGCTAAAAATAGAAATATTGATAGATAAAAAAACGCTACACACACGCTGAATTTCATCAGTAAGATAAGAGCTGATAGTATTAAAAAGAGCCTTCATAATATAAAATTAAAAAAATTATCGCATATTCTATCATAAAAGATATCATTTTTATTTTAGGTTTAAACATAAACTTGCATTTTAGTTATAGATTTCATATAAGGCTCTTATTTTAAATAAAAAAGTGTTATAATATACTTGATTTCAAATATAAATAATGAACTCATAAATTGTAAACATATAATAAAAATAACCTATTTTTTTAAGGATTTTAAAATGGGTAAAAAACCACAAAAACGTATAAATGTTATTGAAGAATATTTATGCAAAAATAAACAAGTCTCTGTAAGTATGCTTGCCCAAGAGTTTGATGTTTCACTAGAAACTATTCGTCGAGATCTTAGTGATTTAGAAAAAAGGGGAATTGCAGAAAGAATATATGGAGGCGCTATTTTATGTAATATTAATGATGATGTTGGTAAGTCATTTCAAGTTCGTAAAAGCGTTGCTTTTGATGAAAAAAGAATTATGGCGAGAAACTTAATTCAATATTTCGAAGAAGGCTTAATAATTGGCTTAGATGCATCATCAAGTAGCTGGCACGTAGCTGATGAGTTGCCAAATATTCCTTGTACTGTTGTTACTAACTCAATGCAAAATGTAGCTGCATTAAGAGATAAAAATAATATAAAGATCATTGCATCTGGTGGTGTTTACTCTTCTAAATATGATGCTTTTTATGGTCCATTATCAGAGCAAATGTTTAATCACTTGCACCTAGATTTAGCAATTGTATCTTGTACAGGATTTGATTGTAATGGTGGTGTTTGGGAAAGTAATGAATTAAATGCAAGTAACAAAAAAGCTATGATGCTACGTGCAACAAAAAAATTCTTATTAGCAGACTGTAGTAAATATAATAAGAAAAATTTAATTTCTTTGATGAATTTACAAGATGTGAATAAACTATTTTTAACTCAACAGCCAAGTTATGAGCTTCAACAATATTGTTTAGATCATAATATTTTCATTGAATATTAGTTAGCTTATAATAATCATAATTTCATACATAAACAAAACACCCTAACTGTTACAATGAACAATTAGGGTGTATCTATATTTATAAGATATTAATAAAGAACGCCTTGAGCTTCTTCTGAATCAATATTTTCTTTAGTTACATAAACAACACCTGTATCAATAAATTTCTTAACTTTTTCTTTGTTTAAGATTCTATTGATAGTTTCAACACCTTTTTTACCCATTTGGAAAGATGATTGAACTACGATTCCGTTTAATGTTCCATCTCTTACAAAGTCTTGTAATGCTTTGTTACCATCAAATCCTACTGCAACAATTTTGCCTGCATAACCTTTAGCTTTAACTGCACGAGCCATACCTACTGCTGTTGGTTCATTTGCACCAAAGATTGCTACGATATCAGGGTTAGATTGTAATACATCGATTGTTTGGTTAAGAGCTGTTTCCATTTTTGAATCAGAATATTTAGTCGCTAATAATTTAAGACCTTTTACCTCTTTCACCGTATCAATGAAACCACCACCACGTTTGATAGCACTATCAGAGCCTGGAGTATAAGACATTACGCCAATTTTTCCTTTTTTATCTCCTAATTTTGCAAGTAGTTTTTCTGCTGCAAGTTTACCTGCTGCATAATTATCTGTCGCAAGATAAGATTGGAAATATTTTCCTTCACTATTGATGCCAGAGTCAATAATTACTACTGGAATACGATGTTCCCACGCTTTCTTCACTGGTTGAATAAGAGCATTTGGATCTGATGCTGCTAATACAATACCCGCAACATCACGGTTAATTGCGTTAGTTACCATATCCACCTGTTTATCAACATCTGTTTCTGCAGGAGGTCCTTGGAAAGTTACTTTATATTTTCCAGCCAATTCTTTCTCTGCAACTAAAGCACCTTTTTTCACATTTTGCCAGAAGTTAGAATTTTCTGATTTTACAATTACAGCAATTTCATTAGTTTTTGCTAAGGTTGCTGGTGCTGCAAAAAGAGTTGATAAACCTAAAATCGTAGCACTGATTACAGTCAATTTTTTCATTTTGATTTCTCCTGTTTTTGTTTAGGTTGAGTTTTTTGAGTTTTTTGAACTCGACGAAGTTGATCTAAGCCCACTGTTACAATAATTACTAAACCAATGATGATTTGTTGCACGAATGCAGACACACCATTCATATTTAATCCATTACGTAACACCCCAATGATGAAAGAACCTATTAAGGCACCAGGGATTGTTCCCACGCCACCAGATAATGAAGTTCCTCCTACTACCGCACTTGCAATAGCGTCTAGCTCAGCAGCTATTCCCCCATTTGGCTGTGCAGTAATCAGACGTGATGCCACAATTACTCCAGCAAGACCAGAAAGAAGACCACTTGCAATGTACGCGTAATTCTTTACTTGATTTGTTTTGATTCCCGATAAACGAGCCGCTTCTTCATTTGAACCAATTGCATAAATATAACGACCAGTTCTTAATTTAGATAGTGCAAAGGTAAATAAAATAACCACGAAGATCATAATAATTACAGGATATGGAATCCCTGTGAAGGTTACAATTGGAAAACCATCATCGCCAATTTCTACCATTCTAAATAATGCTCCATTTCCAAGCACTCCAAAACTTTCTGGCATACCTGAAACAGGTGCTGCATTAGTTATATAAAGTGCAAGTCCTCGTGCAACCATCATCATACCAAGAGTTGCAATGAAAGGTGGTAGTTTCATAAGAGTTACAATAAGACCATTAGTTAAGCCACATAAACCACCTACTAATACACCAAATACCATACTAACAGGTACAGGTACTCCTGCATTTGCTGCTAAAGCTGCACAAACACCAGATAATGCCATTACAGAACCTGTACTTAAATCAATACCACCTGTTAGGATAACCACCGTTGCACCAATACCAATTAACGTAATAGTTGAAGTCTGTAGTCCTACACTTAAGATATTATTAAAAGTAAAGAAGTACTCATTGGTAAGACTGAAAACCAATACTAATAATAGTAATCCTGCGAGCGATGCTAATTTTCTAAGCATCTCTTTTTGTTTATCATTCATTTGTATTCCCCTTAATATTCGTGAGCAAACATATCTTTTGCACCAGTTGCATAGTGCATAATTTCTTCTTGATTAGTTGCTTTAGTTTCAAGCATACCCGTCATACGACCTTCTCGCATTACAATAACTCGATCTGATACCCCTAAAATTTCAGGTAACTCCGATGAAATCATAATTACTCCAACACCGCTTGCCGCCAATTCATCTAATAATTGATAAATAGCATATTTTGCCCCAACATCAATACCACGTGTTGGTTCATCAAAAATCATAACGGTTGCATCTCTAAATAACCAT
>PDWI01000776.1_pt1 | contig 51735 bp, 37 predicted proteins | sample 1430891 | NCBI WGS metagenome assembly PDWI01 (sample SAMN01162508, study PRJNA174530) | Oral metagenome, whole genome shotgun sequencing project. | biome: Marine environment; feature: Marine mammal; material: Swab sample of the gingival sulcus; isolation source: swab sample of gingival sulcus... | reverse complement strand
CATTTTTGTCATAAATAAATGTTGCATTTACAGTATGCAAATAGAATTTATTATTAATAAAGCCTAAATCTCTTACATCTGAAAGATTAGTTTTTATTGGGAATTCATTTTGATCCTGCATGTTACAGCAGTCATCTTTGTTACAACTCATGGCAACAACTAAGCAAAAAAACAAAAAAAGAATTTTCTTCATGGTTATTAGGTTTTGATTGTATATTGAAGGGCTCGGGTATGGTGTCGTAACCCTGTGATGCCCGCTATTACTATCCTGTCACCTTCCCGCTTGTAGTGCAGGCGGCAGGTTTCCCCGGCTCCGGAATTGACCGTAAAAGTGAATAGCTTCATGTCTTATCACATTTGATTCCAGTATAATATACACAATTATGTGTGACTGTGGATATTCAAATCAGATCGTACCAGATTTACAATAGGGCTTGCTGAAAAAGGCCGTAGTGCATCAGATACCAGACAGCGAAACGTAGCTGTATAGGAATACTGCAGCTTGCAGCTAAGGCAGCAGATGACTGAATATATGCTAGAATCATGTTTTTCAGCAGACCCTACAATAAACAGATGCTATATAACGGGTTCGGGTTGCTTGGGCAATACATGTTTATGAGCACTTGCATGATAGATCAGTCTTTGTGATTCTATTTATCTTGACTGGAAACGCTTCAGGTGTACCGTTCAATCTTGCACAGCGGTGAGCGTGTTTGGACAGTGTGGGATATGAAAGCGATAGGTTTTCAAATCTGCTCAGATGCCCGCGATTAGGTTAAAGGACCGGATTTTTGATCCCGAAGAGGAAGACAGGATCAGGCTGGCATTATGAACAATGGCCGGGAGAAACAATATAGCTCCCGGCTTGTTAGTACTGACATGAGTCTATCCGAAACTCAAGTTCATCTGCCCAGGCTGACTGCAATGGTCGTCGTCATGCTTTTTGCGATTTACCCGCTTATGGCTCAATCCGACATAATGGAATTTCACGAGCGCAGTCTCGCTGTTAACAATGTGGGTATGGGGATTCTGGGAGGCTGGGCCCTGGCAAACATTGCAACCGGGGCAATTGGCTGGGCCAACAGCGATGGGCAGCGGGCATACTTTCACCAGATGAACCTGTTTTGGAATGTTGTAAACCTCAGCATTGCCGGGATTGCTCTGGTGAATAATTTCACCTTTGACTATGCCACCAGATCGGCTGCCGAGTTGCTCGAAATGCAACACAAGGTTCAGGGCCTCTTTCTGATCAATGCCGGATTGGATCTAGCCTATATGGGCACCGGGGTACTGCTGAGACATCTATCCGATCCTGCAAAGAAGAGCGGCCCAAGGCTCATGGGATACGGAGAGGCGGTCATTCTTCAGGGGGCCTTTCTCTTCGTTTTTGACCTGGTTCTGTATGCCATTCAGCGGGGGCACCGGACCGAATTTATGGAGCACCTGGCCCTGTCACCGGCTCCTAAAGGCCTTGGTCTTGCACTTAAATTACAGTTCTAACTTATGTCGGTAAATACACTACACAGAGAGCAGGAATTACGGGCAACTCAGGAAGAAATCCGGGACTTCATTTCCGGTTCATCCAACCTGGCCTTCAGTACTCCGCCAACTATGGGCTTTGTTATTGGCAATGACGATCTTCCAAGGCGAATTCACGCAGGGATGATGAGCTCCTATTGGCGATTTTCCCCCATGAGCATACGCACGAACCGGCTCACGGAGATTAGCCATGTTGAGGAGTCCAACAATGCTATGGAAGAACAACGGCAGGGTGAATTCATCGGAAATAATTTAATAGTTTTGAGTCTGTGGCTGTGTTCATGGATCAGTTCTGATCTCTTTCATAGTCTTGTGTGGAGGGGGTAATGTAAGTATGAAGCTCAACTATAAACAAAGCGAAAAGGAATACAACCATTCGGTGTCAGTGAGTCGGGAGACTGAACCCTGTTTTGATTCTGATACTCACTTCCACGAGGAATATGAACTTTTGTACACTATTCAGGGTTCAGGTATTCGTTTTGTGGGTGACCGAATTTCGGATTTTGGGCCGGGTCAGCTGCTTTTAGTCGGGCCCTGGATGCCCCATTTATGGAAGCACAATGGGGCTGACGGGCATAACAAGGATGTTAACTCAATTAGTATCAGATTTACACGCACGTTTAATGGCCAGGATTTTTTTTCCATTCCTGAGTTTTTTCAAATTGTGGAGCTCCTGGAGATTTCACAAAAGGGAATTCTATTCAATTGTGATACGATCCATAAGGTAGCACCTCTTTTAAGGTCTATGCCGAACCTGGAGGGTGCAGCCAGAGTTATCAGTTTGCTTGAAATCCTTAGAAATCTGGCGGAAGCAAAAGATTACAGGACACTGGCCAGTTCGGAGTATACATTGCCCAAAACCCTTTATGGTGAGAACCGTTTAAACAGGCTAATCAACTATATACATGAGAACTACCACAGGTCTATTGACCTTGATGCTATGGCAACTGAAGCAGCCATGACCAGAAGCTCCGTATGCAGGTATTTTAAAAGCAGAACCAATAAAACGATTTTTCAGTTTATCAATGAGTATAGGGTGAGAAAGGCGTGTCAGTTCCTCATAAGCGGGGAACAGTCGATATCTGAGATATGTTTTAGTACTGGCTTTAATTCATTAACCAGTTTTAACAGGGTATTTAAGACTTATAAAAAGGTGACCCCCAGTGAGTTTAAAAAGAACTATCTAAAACTCCATTTTGCTGAGTTACCTAAATAAGGCATTCGACTGAATACCTCCTCGCAAAGAATAGCGGATGGATACTCTTTAGAGACTTGATGTCTCGCTGTCAAATCGACCCTTCAGGCAAACAAGGCGGGTATTTAAACGGGAGGCAAAAAGAAAAAGAGTTCCTTTTTCAATGCAGCTTTAGGATCCCTTCTTTGGTTCACATACAGATGGGGCTTTGAACAGGTTAATAAATGGTCAGTCTTGGGCAATATTTATTTAACCATTGCAGATCTAAAGGCAGAAATTTGTGAGGATGGGTATGCCAGACTGGGAAAAGGGTGTTTTTTGCACCGGTTTTTCAGTTTTTATGTCCTGTCAATAGTAGGTTGGAAAAAATCTAAAACTAAAACTATGGCTAAACATCGCTTCAAGAACAATCTGCCCTTCAGAATCATCGCTAAGTCGTTCATCCTTGTATGTCTTTTGTTCAATTTCACATCGGCACAGGAGCTATCAGCCCAGGCCAGGCTTGTTAACGGAAAAGTAACAGCAGCAGATAACCAGGAGGGAATCCCGGGTGCTACTGTTATTGTTAAAGGGACTACCAAGGGGACAGCTACAGCGGCCGACGGAACCTTCAGTCTTCAGGTTCCTGGACCAGAAACAATCCTGGTATTCAGCTCCGTGGGTTATACAACTATTGAACGACTTGTGGGGGATATGCAGGTTATTAATGTGGAGATGGAAACCGGAATAGAGGCTTTGGATGAGCTGGTCGTGGTTGGATACGGTACACAAAAGAAGGTAAATCTTACCGGATCTGTATCGGCCATGGATCTGGATGACATTGAGAATATTCCGGCAGCCAATACCGGGACACTCCTGCAGGGTAGGTTGGCCGGTGTAACTGTCAGCAGTTTTGATCCCCAGCCCGGCAGGGACAGCCCTCAGATCAGGATTCGGGGTATTGGAACATTCAATGCAGGGCAGGAACCCCTGGTCATTGTGGATGGCGTACAGAGCCAATTGAATCAGATACCAGTATCTGATATAAAATCGATATCGGTCCTCAAAGATGCTGCTTCAGCCGCAATTTATGGGGTTAGGGCTGCTAATGGAGTTATCCTGGTGACCACGAAGAGAGGCAAGGCCGGTGGCAGGACGAACGTCAACTTTAAGGCAAACTATGCTTTCCAGAATCTTCTTTTCAATCCCGATTTACTGGGGGCGGCCGATAACTCCACCATCAGGAATCTTTGGGAGATCGGTGAAGGAGGAAGTGCGGTATATACGCCCGAAATGATTCAGAAGATGCGTGACGGTTCTGATCCTGACCATTTCGCAGATACTGACTGGTATAATGAAGCATTCAGGACCTCTCCCATGCAAACTTACTACATGTCTGTTGACGGGGGAAATGAGAATGCCCAGTACATGATCTCCGGTGAATTCTTTGACCAGGAGGGTATTCTAAAGGGAACCGCTGCAAACAGGTACAGTCTGCGGAGTAATCTCGATATCAAAGTGAATGACCGGTTTAAGATTGGCTTAAATGCATACGGATATCAAAGACATTTTGATGAGATGGCTCTCTTTGATGTGAGTTCCATGGGTGACAACAGTGTCATCTATTCTTTGAGAAGGTTTACAGTACCAACCGTTCCGGCCTATTATTCAAATGGCAGTTATGGATTTGTTGATGGAGCATATCCTGCCTATGGCACGATAGCCAGGAATATCCATTTTATGGCAGAGACAGGGGAAAACTTTACGGATCAGAATCGCATAGAAAGCCGGGTATTTGGCGAACTCAAAATTCTTAAGGGCTTGAAATGGATACCGAGCTTTTCGGTTATCTACAACAATACCAGAAGCTCCAAATTTATTCCGACCTATGAACAGTTGGATTTAGACGGAGGGCTCTTAAGCGAGAATATTGTGAATGCCTTGTGGAAGACAAATACCGCTTTCCGAAGAAATTTGTTTGAGAACCTCTTAACCTACCAATTGGATCTTGACAATCATTCTATTGGAGTACTTGCTGGTCATACTGCTCAATATGAGCGATATGATTACAATCAGGGCTACATCGAAAATTTCCCCGACAACAATATCCATCAGCTCGATGGCGGGGTCACCAATCCTCAGGTTCGTGGCATGGCCTATGAAGTTGCACTGGAATCATTTTTTGGCAGGATTAATTACAGCTTCATGAACAGATACCTCATCGAGTTCAATGTCAGGCGTGATGGTTCTTCCAGAATTCCAAAGCAAAATCGATGGGGAACATTTCCTTCCTTGTCTACCGGATGGGTCATCAGTGAGGAATCGTTTTTAAGTAACCTGGACTTTATCTCCTTTCTTAAGTTAAGAGGAAGCTGGGGGCAAATTGGTAACCAGGAGATCGGAAACTACGCATTTGCTCAAAGTATTTCAACGGGTGAGAATTATCTGCTTGGAGGTAACATTATTGGCGGGGTTGCAATAACCGAGTTGGCGAATGAAAACCTGACCTGGGAGACCACAACCATTGCGGATCTTGGACTTGACATGAATCTTTTGAATAATCGGCTACAGTTAACTGCCGATTTATTCAACAAGGTTTCTTCCGATATCTTAATTCGTCTGCCACAGCCCAGAACCCTGGGTGTGGAAACCTTTCCTTACCAGAACGCTGCCAAGGTGAAGAACGCCGGATGGGAGGTTGATGCACGATGGACAGATAATATCAACAACAGGTTTACATATTTCTTTGGACTCAATTTTTCGCATGTTGCGAATGAGATTCTTGACCTGGCTGGAAGGGAAGACTGGACATCCGAGAGCGGAAGGGCGATTAATCTGGAAGGATATCCGATTGGTTCCCTTTACGGATTGGTTTCCATGGGCTATTTCCAGTCCGAGCAGGAGATTGCAGCGCATGCCTCGCAATGGGGTACTTTGGCCCCGGGGGATTTAAAGTACAAGGATGTCTCAGGGCCTGAAGGAGAGCCCGATGGGGTCATCAACTCAGATGACAGGGTAATTATCGGAAATCCATTTCCCGAGTACACCTACTCATTCAATCTAGGTGCTTCGTTCCTGGGATTTGATTTCTACGCTTTTTTTCAGGGTGTTAGCAATGTCGATAGGTGGAACTGGTACAACACCGAGAATCGAGGGACCTTCACCTCCTCAATTATGGATTACTGGACGCCGGAAAACACGGATGCAACTTACTGGAGGTTTGGTAATATGCAGAACAATGTATCGCAGCTTTCCACATTTTATGTGACCGATGCATCCTATCTACGGCTCAAGAATCTTGAATTAGGGTATACAATCCCGGAAAAGATTCTGTCAAAGGTAAAGATTGCGCATGCACGAGTTTATCTGTCGGGAACAAATCTGCTTACCTTCACAGATGTGACTGAATTTGACCCCGAAAAACCCTCTGCGGATGAGAGGAACAGGACTTATCCCAGTTCAAAGACTTTTTCAATAGGAATAAATGTAACCTTTTAATAATGAAGAAAATGAAAAATCATATTCTGCCGTTATTATTTATCATCGCTTTCATATCAGCTTGTTCGGAAGATTTTCTTGATCGGCAATCCCTGACATCATTGTCAAGTGAAAGCTTCTGGAACAGTGAAAGTGATGCATATCTTGCCCTGATGGGATGTTACGATGCCTTGCAGAGCAATTGGATGTTCGACTCTTATCCCTGGGGAGGGGGTGTATTGCGCATGGATTTTATGTGCGACAATGGCTATACGAACTGGCAATGGATGTCAGGAGCCAAGATTGCGCAGGGAATTCATACACCCACTGAATGGATGGTCAACGAGTTATGGAATGAATCCTATGTAGCCATCGTAAGGTGTAACTTGCTGATAAGCAAAATCAACGAGGTTGAGGGTATTGATGCAGCAGTTGTTAAACGTATGGTTGCAGAAGCCAAGGTGATCAGGTCAACTGTCTACAACCTTTTATCGTTGACCTATAAAGATGTGCCCTTGATTACAGAACCCCAGGCCATGGAAGACTCCAATGTACCCAAGGTAGATCAACAAGTCATTGTCGACTTTATGATCAACGACATGAATGCTGCCATTAACGATTTGCCGGAGACTGTTCCGGGGAAAGAATGGGGGCGGATTACGAAAGGGGCAGCTATGGCCATGCTGACACGTATTTACCTCTGGCATGGGTATTATACCGAAGCTGCGGAGATGGCACAATCTGTAATAAATTCGGGGCAGTACTCGCTGTTCCACGACTACAGCACGCTCTTTACTGTTGAAAATGAGGTGAATGATGAAGTTATCTTCACGGTAGCATTTGATAGAATTCTCGATGATGGATCAAGTTTTGCCGGGTATTGGGGAGAATCGACGATTACCTATCAAAGGCCTTTACCCAATCTGGTGAATGAGTTTTATTGTACAGACGGACTGCCTGTTGATCAGTCGCCGCTTTACAACCCTGATAGAATTTCTGAGAACAGAGACCCGAGATTCAGCGTTACGATTGCCTCTAATGGGGATCTGTGGCGTGGTGATACCCTGAAGGGCCAGGCTACAGAGTATATGCGAAAGTGGACAGAAGAGTTTAATAGTGAAAACCATTACGACAGCCCCCAGGACTTCTACGTGATTCGCTATGCCGATGTTCTTTTGATGAGGGCTGAGGCACTACTATTGTCTGGTGCTTACAACGAAACCGAGGTAGTCGCTCTGGTTAACCAGGTAAGGGATCGGGTGAACATGCCAAGGGTAGAGGATGTTGAAGGGACAGGCCTGAGCCAGGAACAGTTGCTGGATATAGTTAAGCATGAACGTAGAGTTGAGCTGGCTTTTGAGGGCGTGCGTTATCTTGAGCTGATGGGTTTGGGAGAGTTGAAAGAGGTCTACGATGAATACATGAACACGGAGGTACAGATCCTGAAGGATCGTGGTTATCCGGGTGTGAGAGATCGGGTTTTCGAGGATCCCAAGCATTGGAAATGGCCCATTCCGCAGGGTGAACTCGACAATAATTCGGCACTGGAGCAACACCCCGGTTGGTAGAGTTCCGAATACATAGTTTTGGGTTTATGAAAAACCTCCTTTATGGAGGTTTTTTATTTTGCGTGCATCTATATGTCGCCTATATGGAGTAAGCATGGTTCACTTTGCAAAGGAAATAGCGTTCGGCTTTCTCGCAGGTATATTGATTTCCTCGTGCAGCGTCGATACTGCTCCCCTCTTTTTGGAAGTTTCCGGAGGCAGAAGTGGAATTGATTTTACCAATGTATTGACTGAAACGGAAGAATGGGGCTACATGGTCTATTACTATTTCTACAATGGTGGTGGGGTAGCCATTGGAGATGTGAACAATGATGGTCTTCACGATATCTATCTAAGTGGAAACATGACACCCAATAAGCTCTACCTGAACAGGGGCGGATTTCATTTCGAAGATATTTCTCAGGAGTCGGGTGTAGAGGGAGATGGCCGCTGGATGACAGGGGTAACCATGGCCGATGTGAATAATGACGGATACCTGGATATATACATCAGTGTTTCCGGACTGAATGGTCCCACAGACAATCTGTTGTATGTCAACCAGGGTCCCGGGGAGGGTAGTGATATTCCCCGTTTTGAGGAGCAGGCAAAGGAGTATGGACTCGATGATACGGCTTATGGAACCCAGGCAACCTTCTTTGACTATGATCTTGACGGAGACCTGGATTGTTACCTTATGAATCATCATGTTGAATTCACCTGGAGTGCTTATGAAGCTCTTGTTAACGATTCCGTATTGAGAAAAGGGGCAACCGACAGGCTCTATGAAGCCCGGAAAGACCCGGAAACCGGAAGGATTGCTTATGTAGATGTAAGTGCTGTAGCCGGAATTAACAGCTATGGTTATGGCCTGGGAGTTATTGCACAGGATTTCAATGATGATGGATATCCCGATGTATATGTATCCAATGATTTCGTTTCGCCCGATTATTTGTATATGAACAACGGGGATGGAACATTCACCAATCGTATTACAGAAGCCACGGGCCATATCGCTACGCAGGGAATGGGCCTTGATGCCGGAGATATCAATAATGACGGGTGGATCGATTTGTTTCAGTTGGACATGTTGCCTGAGGACAACTACAGGAGGAAGACTACTACCCTGGACCGAAGTCATGCACTCTTCATGAAGAATCTGGCCGATGGGAATCACTACCAGTATATGGTAAATGTTTTGCAGATAAACGAGGGTAATTGTGGGCAATGCCCTGCTGGAATACGATTTAGTGATATTGGAGAATATGCTGGAGTTACTAAAACAGATTGGAGTTGGGGTCCTCTGATTGCAGATTTCGACAACGATGGATTTTCAGATATTTTCATTTCCACCGGCATTGTGAGGGACGTGAATTACAATGATTTCTGGAAGTATGCTAAACAGGTGGATGGGAAATGGTTGGTTACACAAAAAGAGGTTGAAAAGCTTCCATCCGAGCCATTGAGAAATACAATCTACAGGAACAATGGGGATCTGACTTTCATGAATGTGGCTGAAGAATGGGGGCTTGAGCGAAAAGGATTCAGCAATGGGAGTGCATATGCAGACCTGGATAATGATGGAGACCTTGATCTTGTGATAAACAACCTGGAATCCGGAGCTTCGGTTTATGAGAATACCTTGATGGACAGGGGGGATGCCCATTTTATTTCATTTGTTTTCAGAGGCCGGGAAGATAACCGTCTTGGCTTGGGCGTCAAGGTGGAGATTAAGACTGCATCGGGAATTCAGCGAAAGGAATTGACGCTTACAAGGGGGTATCAGTCATCTGTTCCCGGGGATTTGCGTTTTGGTCTTGGTTCGGATACGATAGTGAAGGAAGTTTGCATCAGATGGCCCAACGGCTCCAGACAGCTTGTTCAGAATCTGCAGGCCGACCAGAGGATTGAGATTGACCAGGCAGAGGCTTCAGCATACCGGGCTTCAAATACCTTTTCAGCGCCTTTTTTCCAACTACCGGATGGTGATTTAGGAATTCATTTCCGACACAGGGAAAACCCTTTTAACGATTTCGAAAAGCAATACCTTCTTCCCTACCAATTGTCGGTTCAGGGACCCGCAATTGCTTCAGGAGATATCAACAATGATGGTCTCGACGACCTGTTTATTGGTGCTGCAAAGGGGTTTGAAAGCAGGATTTTCATTCAATCGGATTCCGGTACTTTTCGTTCATTGGACCATCCATTTAAAAACGATCGGCTTCACGAGGATGTAGCTGCATTGTTTTTTCATGCCAATTCCGATAGCCTGGTCGATTTGTATATTTGTTCTGGCGGGTATGAAAAGAGTAGTACAAATGCCTTTTTTCAGGATCGCTTATACATCAATCGTGGAGAGCATGGATTTATCCGGCAGACTCTTCCGGAAATGCCTACAAGTACAGCCTGTGTGGCTGCCGGGGATATGGATAACGACGGGGATATGGACCTTTTTGTCGGAGGGAGAGTGGTCCCGTATTCTTATCCGAGAGTGCCTGGAAGTTATATCCTTGAAAACGATGGGGAAGGCAACTTTACGGATGTTACTGTAAGCCTGAACAGAGCTTTGGCCGGTCCCGGCATGGTTACTGATGCATTGTGGACCGATTATGACAATGATGCAGACAACGATCTGATGATCGTTGGGGAGTGGATGCCCATCAGGCTGTTCAGAAATACGGGTGAAGGTTTTGTCGAGCTTGACCCTGCTGCCAGTGGGTTAAAACATACATCTGGCCTCTGGAATTGCATCGAGGCCAGTGATCTGGATCAGGATGGGGATACGGACTATGTGCTTGGTAACATCGGGCTGAATTATAAATACAGGGCTTCAGCGGAGGACCCCTATCATATTTTTGCAGGCGATTTTGACAACAATGGAAGACTGGATATTTTGTTGGGCTACAGCCAGGGAGGAAAGGTATGGCCGGTTCGCGACAAGCGATCGATCTCGGCGAGTATCCCGTTTGTCGAAGAAAAATATCCCGATTATGAGTCTTTTGCCGAGGCAGAAGTGATGGATATTATCGATGATTTTTCGGGAGAACTTATCCATAAAGAAGTGACCCTGATGGCTTCAACCATTTTAGAGAATTTGGGAGGTGGCCGTTTCGATCTGGAGTACCTGCCCGCGAGAGCTCAGTTCTCGCCTGTAAATGATATTGTCATCGCTGATTTCAATGCCGATGGAGACAAGGATATATTGGTGGTGGGCAATTACTTCGGTACAGAATCAAATACCACCAAACTGGATGCCGGCAAAGGCGTCTTGCTAACGGGAAACGGAAGCATGAACTTCAATGAAGTCTGGCCAAGATCAAGTGGTTTTTGGGCGGATGCCGATGCCAGAGAAATGACAATGCTGAGGACAGGTACTGATCGGCGGATCATAATTCTTGGGAACAACAATGACAGTATTAATGTATTTTATATTGTTAACCGGGATTGTTCCGGAGAGTAGTTCCGGTTGCAACTAAACATATCTGTAAGGTGGCGGATTCCATTATTTTCAGAGGGACAAGGCTTCACACGCCCCACTTGAGGCAACAGAGAAGTATTGATCGGGTTCAGAGTCCGGGAAGAAAACCGATTATGGTATTTAAGGCTTAAATTTTTACAGAGATGTTTTTCCCGTGCATTTTTATTTCCCGCATCGTTCCGGCTTCCTTCATGCGCTGTATCAGGAATACGTAAGAATGCTCCTGGGCCGATCTTAGCTTAAGCTTCCCATTTTTAACGGAGATACGAATCTCTTCATATTCAATACCATCTCCGAGGGGATGGTGGTAGAGGAGCCGGCTTTCTTTGTCGGGATAGATCAAGAATGTAATATGGTCCTTGAAGGACTCATCTCCAATGCCGGTGATCGTGTTGTTGATCTCCATAGGAATGATCGCTCCACTCCTGATAAACAGGGCTGCCTGGTGAATATCATACTGCCTGGATATTTCCGTTCCACCGTCATAAGCTTTGCCCGTCCAGAAATCATGCCAGCTATCACCTTCCGGCAGGCGGAAAGAAACCCGGCCGGAATCTGATGTTATGGCCTTAAAGAATATGTCCTTTCCAAGTTTATGGCTCTCCTGCTCAATGGATACATCTTGTAGGAGAGAGCCCCCATTTAAATGGGCGTCCACAAGTGTACTGAATATATAGGGTCTTAACTGGTAATGCAGGGTAGCATAGTAGCGGTAAACCTCGGTGGTTTTATCGTCATGATACCAGGGTAAATGATTGGTAAATGCTCCGTTCTCCCCGCCATTTATCATGCATGCAGTCATGGATCCAAACTGTGTATAACGTATAAGTTGCTCTTTGCTGGACCGACTCTGCATAAAGCCACCAATCTCACAGGCTACTGCCCCGTATCCGGCTTTGCAGGAAGTGTAGATATTCCCGATTTGTAGTTTTAAGCCATCCCAGTTTCCTTCAAAATCGCCGCACCACCCCAAACTCAGCTTTGAGATATTTGCGGCAAAACTTCCCTGATGAGAATATGGCCTGGCCATGATCATTCCTTCGGAATGCTTTGATGTGGAATAATCAAACATATGATCATAGTAGTGCCCCTTAAATGCTCTCAGGGAGATTCTTCCCACAGATGTCATAAGGGAATCGCCGAAAAACCGATTGTCCTGACCGGGAACCCTGTTGGCGATTGTCAGGCTTAATGAGTCTCCAAAGTAGTATTCCCCCTGGTCGACCTTCCAGCCCATTACGCCATCCCGAAAGACCTTGTCAAGCTTACTGTTCCACCAGGCACAGGCCTCTGGATTTGTAAAATCGAGGTGTAGTCCTTTTCCCTTCCACCACTCGGAGGGTTTACCCCGGTTTACAGCATAGCCCTTCCTCAATACATAGTCGTAATCGGGGCTCTTCTGCACCGGTACATCCTTTGCAGTTAGATTTATGCAACCAGTTAACCATAGGATGACCTTTATATTCTTCTCCCTGAAACTTTTAAGCATATTCTCAGGTTCGGGGTATCTGTTTCTGTTCCAGTTGAAATCGTTGTAACTTTCCGACCACGGACTATCAATGATGATTCCTCCCACCGGGATCGCCTGTTTCATATAGGCTTCCACCAAATTTTGAGCAGCCTCCTGGGAATTGATACTGTCTTCCCAGACCAAATGACCTAGTGCCCAGTAGGGAGTGATGGGTGGTTTCTCAATGGCAGGTGAGCTACATGCGATAGCCAGGCCATATAATACACAAAGGACTAGTGCTGTTCCGGCTTCGAGAAAGGCCTTTCTTATTCTCATTCTTCTCTGGTGTAAAAAAAGCGGTCCAAACCAACCCTGCGCCCCGTTGGAAAGTAGAACAGGACCAGGAGAGTGAATAGCTCAATCAGGTTCTTGTTTACAAGGAGATAATTGCCTTCTGCCATACCCGAGATATGCAAGCCTATCAATGGCGGATTACAGAGGTAGTAAAGAGCCAGAAGTGCCATTCCCCCTATACAGGCAAGGCGACTTAACAGCCCCAGGATAAGGCCGAGCCCAATGAGAACCAGTCCCCATTGATTGCAGAAATTGATAACTTCCAATACACCGGGGTTTGAGGCCATGCTTTTAAAGAGGTTTGCCAGAGGCCCCTGTGCCGCATTCAGAAAGGATGCTGCGGACCATTCCGGATTGATCACCTTCACCCATCCCTCATAAAGGAAGTGCCACCCGATTAAAACCCTGACGATGACCAATGCAGCCAGTTGTCCACCGGAATACTTCAGCCCTTTTCCTTGCCTGTTCATTTCAAAGCTGTTTTTTTGCTATTATCCAATGATTGCCTTTTCGTTTACCGGATCCCATCTGACCGGTTTTTTGTGCCTGTATGCCAGGTTTGCCAGATTAAAGGTGACCGCCTCTTCGAAACCTTCATCAATCCCACAGCTTGTTCTTCCCTGCCCCCTGATGGCGTCCACCCATTCCTTTAGATGGAGGAGTGTTGCATTGAACAGTTTACCATCCACCGAGGTAGGCCCATAGCCTCCCATCATATAGGCTTTGGATGTGGCGGAGGATATGGCATCGATATTGTCATTGGGGGCATAGTAATAGTAAGGATCGGAAGAAGCGATTTGGATGTCTTTGTATCGCTCCGATTGGTTGTCTTTGTACATCAGGATAGCCCGGTCGACATCGATGGTTCCGGCCGAGCCCAGTATCCGGGAGGGCCTGTATGCATCGTTCCTTAAATTCCCGTCGTAGGTCATGCTTAGTCCACGTTCCGGGTAATTGAAAACAGCATTGAATACATCGGGCATGTCCCCGTGGTGTTTATAATAGTACTGTCCCCCCAGGGCGACCACTGTTTCGGGAATCCCCAGGTGGAGTATTTGGTTCATGCAATCGTACTGATGCGTAAAGTCATTTCCAGTAAGGCTTGTCCCGTAATCGCTGTAGCGCTGCCAGCTGAAAAATCTTTTCCGGTCGAATTCATGCCAGGGTGCATTCCCCAGGAATTCTTCCCAGTTGATATTGTCCCGATTACCCAGCTTGTGGTCAAAGGCATCATCCCTGATCCAGGCCCCGAAATCGGTATTCCGGTTGGTATAGACCTGCGCCATGCTGACATCTCCGAAAACGCCTTTTTCATATAATTCGTGAGCAATTTTAAAGCTGGTTTGCTGACGGTTCTCATGTCCCAGTTGAAAAACAACCCCTGTCGATTTTATCACATCTCTCAGCATAATCGCCTCTTCAATGCTGTGGGTCATGGGTTTCTCCAGGTAAACATGCTTGCCGGCGCGGGCTGCTTCTATGGCAATTGGGGCATGGCTATGATCGGCTGTTGCAATAATCACAGCATCAACCTCATTGCTGGCAATCAAATCCCGGTAATTCGAATATACTTTCGCCTGTTTGGGAATGCTTCTGCCTCCGGGGTGAACATTGTTTGCAGATATTTCAACGCCACGTTGCGTGTGGATATCAAAGGTGTCGCAAACGGCTGTAAACGCTACATTCAGGTCCTCCTGGTTCAGGAAGGCCTGCAATCGCTCATTGGCTTTCCCGTTTATGGTGTTATTCTCCAAAAAATCCGGGTGAACGTAGCCCAGGCGACGCAGCAGTTGTTCGCCACGCCAGCCATTCCCTACCAGGCCGAACTTCAGGGTGTTATTCCCGGTGGCGGTTGGTGGGTTTAATTTTTGGTCGAGGGTTTCAATTCGTTTAATTTTCAGCCTTTTCCGGTAGTTTTCCCTGGCGTCTTTTTCCAGTACTTTCTGGTTCGTTTTTACTGCATAAACAAAGTAACCGAGGATAGGGATGGTTGCCAAAGCCTTGAGGGTGTTCCGCCGCGATACTGAATGCTTCTTCTGGTCCATGGAATTTGTTGTTCAACTTCTTAACAATGAGATATAAAATAATGCAGATCCTGTTTCAATAGCTCATAAATTTTCTCCGGAGCCATTGTTGGATGAGGATTTCCGTGCTCGGCTCCTCCCAGGTCGTATTCAAAATGAAGGCTAAGAGGAAGTGCAGAGATGATTGGATTGATCTGATCTAAGTATTTCTCATAGTTGACCATCCCTTTGCCCACAGGAACCCATTTAGGGTACCATTTGTTCCCCTCCTTTGCCCAGATAAAATCTTTGATGGCAAGACTGTTGATCCACGGAGTGATGATCTCCAGTGCAAGTTCCCAGGAAAAACCGCCTTCAACAGTGGCATGAGCAATATCGTACTGAACCCCTATGTAAGCCGGATCAAAATCTTTGAGTACATGGTATAAATCCCAGACAGCTCCACCCATCATTCCCCAGGGCCCTGAGTGGTTTTGATAGCCCCCCCGGATTTTGTACTTCCGATTGATTTTCTCTAGTTTTTCCAGTTTTCGCCTATGGATGTCCAGGTTCTCAAAAACGCCCAGCTGCTTATCAAACTGAAGCGCGCCCATTCTATAACAGGTGATTCCCGAATCTGCAGCTGTTCCAAGTAAGTGTTCGGTGAAAGGGTCGTCTACATCATTTACACTGGTCGCAATCATGGGAACCTCAACGCCAGCTCTTCGAATGGTTCTTACCGCTTCGGGAAGATCCCTTTTGACATGCTCCGGGGGTATATGTCCGCCCGGCCTGACCGTTAAGTCCACCCCGTCAAAACCCAATTCTGAAATCACGTCTCCCAATTCCCTGTAATCCAGAAACTGGAGGCATTTAGAGAAAATACAGATGGGGTAGGGCCTTGATATCAGCCGAGGCAGAGCCATTCCTGGAATCATTATGGCTCCGGGAACAGATGCTGCAATGTGTTTTATAAAAACCCTCCTGTCCAATGTTTATGCCTCCCGTTGTCTGTTTTGCATTGCTGTGGCGCTATTGATATGGTCTTCAAAGGTCTTTAAGTCGAATTCGGTGATGATATCGGCGACTTTTACATCTGGGGAAAGGCTCTCAATGATCGACCATTCTTCTTCATCAAAATTGGTGATCCTTACTTTTCGTCCATATTTAGCCTGTATCTCTTTAAAACGTTTACAATATGGCCAGGTATGTAAGAACACTTTCTCAAGATTCACCGGGGCAATGACCCAGTTCTTTTGCCATCTTCCGGTCTTTGCAAGCTCTGACCCGGAAATATCACAGATCTTTGCTGTGTTAGCCAGGGTACTGGAAACAACGACGTATCTGTTTTGCCAGGCTCTTGTATTCAGGGCGATCCCACCCGGATAAGCGGAGCAGAAGAAGACAATCTCTGCACCTTTTTTACCCAACTTTTTCCAACCATCATCCCATTCCAAATCGAAACAAATCTGTATTCCGATCGTCCCAAAATCCAATTTGAAAATCGGTGGATCAAGCGGGCCCGGCGATACACCCTGCTCCATTTCTTCCTCGGTGCAATGAATTTTCCGATACTCTCCCACTAGCTTTCCTTCGCGGTTAAATACGCGGGCTGCATTGAAGATTTTGCCCTTTTCACGTGTATAAAGCGGACAAATAATATAGATCCCGTGCTTTTTGGCAAATGCAGCAAACCTTGAGCTAATAATCCCCTCCTGGTTTTCAGCAATTTGTTGAATGGAGAACCTTTCAGCGATGTGAAAAAAGGGAAAGATTTCGGGCAGGCAGATAATATCGGGTTTGTAGTTTGTAATTTCTGCCATTTTTTCCAAAACCTGATCGACCATATCGACATGATCAGAGGCCTGCATATTGGTCGATGAAAAGCTGGCAATCCAGACTTCTCTGGGAAGCTTTTCCAATTCAGATCCTTCATTCGGCCTCGGAGGGGAGGAGACTAAAGGGGAATGCAGGGCGATTCCTGCGCCCATACCAAGTGCCGAATTCCTTATAAATGAGCGACGTTCCATGCCGATTGGATCAGATTCATAACCTAAGCTGCCAGGAATGGGCTATTGCATAAAAGCAGTTTCCCGATCGGATAATTTACAAAATATTCAATCGGGAAACAAAGCATTACAGGCCTCTACCTGACCAGGACTTTATGCGTCCCGGAGGTTTCACCACAAATTACCTTGACGAAATACATGCCCTCAGCCAGGTCTGACAGGTTAACGACTAGCTTTTGGCTATTCATGTTAAGCTTGTCTTTTACCAGCCTTCCGCTTACGCTGTAGATAGCGTATGCGGAAATACTTGACGTGGGATGCTCGATATAAAGGATTCTCCCGGCAGGATTTGGATATACCAGGGTTTGAATCTGAGCTGCTTCATCCTTGATTCCGGTTCCGGCAGTAAACCAAACATGTAAAACAGGTCCTTCTTCGTCCATGTCAAAAGAATAGGCATTTCTGTTGGCGTCCTCATCGACGGTTCCGGTTAATACGAACATCATGTTATTCCCGGAGGCCCAGCCATCATTGGAAATTATTTCAGTTACAATATCTTTCAGATCAGGCGTTTGCTGGGCTGGTCCTGCATCATACTCAGCCAGCCACGGATCCGGAGACCAGTCAACAGTTGCCTCCGTAGGTGCTTTCCCTGAAATGGCATAGTTGAATTCCTTGATGGAGTCTACCTGGGCTGAATCAACGCCATAAATCTGTATATCCACAGTCGCATCTGATGCTTTTTTGGCAACAAACTGAATGTAGGCCGAATCAATGGTTGCACCCGTCGGAATTTGTACATCGCGAAACAGGGTTCCAATAAACTGCGGAGCATCATCCCAGTAAAGTTCCAGGTCAGAACTGGTCCTTGTAACTCCTCCTTCAGGGAAGTACTCGGTAAGCTTTGCAGATTCCTCTGCATCATCATAGCTGTGATTAACTGGAATGCTCAGGTGGGTTGGCTGGGCCAGCATGCCCACAGAAATGAAGAATCCTGAACAAACCATCAGCAGTTGAGAGTAAAGTAATTTTTTCATAGTAGAAGATTTAAGGTGAAAAATGTATTTGGTATAAAACCCGGGTTTTCATTTCCTTTTCATTTTTTTGATATACACATCATTTTTCTCAAAGGTGAACTCAATGGGGGTAGTAAGATTCAGTATTTCCATGACCTGAATCAATGTTTCCTTGTGTGCAAACTCTCCGGTATAGCGATACTGTTTCAATTCTTCATCCTGGATATGAATCCTGACATCGTACCATCTTTCCAGTTTACTGGCAATGTTTTCAAGCGTCTCGCTCTGAAAAATCAGGCGGTCGTCTTTCCATGCAGTGTGCAATTCGGTATCTACTTTGGAGGAAACCAGCAACTGTGCATGCTTGCTGGGTGAGGTGGAGGAACCTTTCCCATTTTTAAGCATTGTGGGCTTCCGGTTCTCGAGATCGGATAAAACAGCCTGAGATCCCTTCTTGATCAGGGTGATTTTTTGATTTGGCTCCAGGAGAACATGTCGGTCCTTCGAGGGTTTGGGTCCTCTGCGGATCACATCAATTGAACCTTCGACCAGGGTCGTCTCAACGGTTTCTTCATCTGCATAGGCCATAACATTGAACTTGGTGCCCAGAACTTCAATGTCCATTTCAGAAGTTTTCACCAGAAACGGGGCCTTATTCTCCTTCTTCTGAACTTCGAAAAAAGCCTCTCCTTCAAGAAATACTTCCCGCTGATCTTCGTGAAAGGAAGCTGGATATTTCAGGCTGGTTTCAGAATTCAACCAGATTTTTGTGCCGTCCGACAAGATAATCTGAGATTTTTGCCCCTTTGAAGTAATGATCTCATTGTAGGCGGGTATCCTGCTGTTTGGTTTCAGTATCAGATAATACAGTCCGGCCCAGGACAGGAAAAAGGCGAAGATAAATACCGCAGCTATTCTAAAGAAAGATCTTAGAATTCTTCGCGATCTCAGGGAAACGATCTTTTCTGATGCCGGCAGCAATGGCAGCTTCAGGATTGATTCGAAATCTCCCGACTTTTCAATTCTTTCAAGGATGCTCGTCCAGTCATCTGCCTTTTCTTTTTTACTCAGTTTTCTCCCTGCTCCCAGACTCTGCCAGAGAAATGAGGCCTCATCAAAACGCTGTCTGTTTTCTGCAGACTTGTTGATCCACGCCTCCACCAGTTGCCTTTCATCCTCGGAAGCATTATCGCTTAGATATTTAATAACCAGTAGGTTAATATTGTCTTTATTCGTATTCACAGTTCTTGGTTTCTATATTTACTCAAGGAATTAAATCTGCCCTCCACAACCCGGTGGAGGGGTGTTTTTTCGCCTTTACCTTGTTTATCTTTCTATTTCTGAGAACTCGTCATTATTCGTGTTTATCCGAAGTATTATAGCTTCTAAATCCGATCTCTTCAAGTTGAAACTGAAAACCTCCTTAAAGCTGTCAGCAGCACTTGGTTTTAGATGTTCAAAACGCTGGAGCTGATTACTTCGGGCAGCAACTTGCACTACTTTAGCACGATCAATTGCTTTTTTACCCTTACGAGGATCGCTGACTATTTCATCAGATGGGACAGTTGTTCCCTGAGCGATTTTATTGCACGGGACATTTGTGTTTCTACGGTTTTTACAGAGATGTTCAGTTCCTCAGATATCTCACGGTATTTCTTTCCCTCATATCTGCTTAGTTCGAATACCTCCCTGCATTTTTTTGGGAGATTTTGAATGGCACTGTAGATAGCTTCCTCTAATTCTTTGGTAATTAGTCCTTCTAATGCTTCGCCGGACATATTGAAAGAGGCATTGCCCGATTTCTGGTATTTCCTGAGCCACCTGTTTCTATAATCATATTCCACTTTCAGATGTTTGAGAAAATCTAAGCATTTGTTGTGAACCGACCGGTACAGATAGGATTTCATTGATTCCCCATCCAGAAGCATCCTTCTTTTTTCCCAGATGCTGATAAAAACATCCTGTACGATTCCCCTGGAGGTATCCAGATCAAATACGAATCGCTGCGCATAACGACACAAAGGCTCGTAATGCTCAGTATAGAGCATTTCAAAAGCCTTTAGATCGTGAACGGCCAACTTGTTTGACAAGTCACCTTTAGAGGAACTCATTGAGGCTTATTTAAAGAATAGTGAACACGGCGGTTCTCATTCCAATCTGACGAAATTCCATTCGGGGCAAAAGTCGCCAAAGCACCCAAAATACTATTTATTGCGCTCATTTACCATGAAAAGCCCTAAATCTCTGTGGCGCTTTAATGCACTGGGTACATATCAGGGAAGAAGGAGACCATGGTGGCGGGAGGAGTTCTGTCGCATACACCATTCATACTGATGTTTTACTTCTGACAGAAGCCCACAATTGTTCTATTCACAAAGCCCGGATCTACATAGATGTTTAGCTCGAACAGCTGTGGTCTTGATCCGGACAATGCGATTGACTGTGGGTATTGCTTTATCTCAGGGCAAAGTGGGAATTAGTATTTTACTACCCGGGCTATGGCCCTGATTCCATTTCCGGTATATGCATGGATGAAATACATTCCCTCCTGAAATGCTGATATATCTATTACAGGACTATTGTCGGCCTGCAATAACTCTCGCCCTTCAATAGTGTATATCAGTGTCTTAGAAAGGCATTCCCCGTGAGCCAGTTCCATCTGAAGGAGTCCACTCGTTGGATTAGGGGAAACCTTAATCTCATTCATATCGGGTATGTTCGCGCCGGTTCCGGAATCAACTGTCAGGTTCTCAAAGGCTCCTAAATCGGGAGCTTTACCATGGTATTTCATGCTCACTCCTGTTCCCGCATCCCAGGACAGCGCCTGGTCCAGTGTCAGGGTATTTGTTGCATAGTCAATTGAAACAATGCTGACAGATGTACTTTGCCCTTCCAATTGAATGGAATCCCCCGGGACAATGCCAAAGCCATCGATAAACCAGGCTGCATCGTCCACCTTCATGCTGGTACTGACAGTTTCCGATGAGCTTGTACGGGTCAGAAAGGTCCCGGCATCAATCATCGGACTGCTTTCTCTCAGCCGAAAGTCCCTGTTCTCTTCATTAACGAAGAGTGGATTGGCCTGTAAATTGTGTCTGTAAACCTCAGGGTAGTTTGTTTCCCACCAACTTAGTGATTGAGGAGAAGGGTTGTTGCTATCGAAGCGTGAACCGTAAGCTATCACATATAACTCGTCTTCTTCCGAGCAGAAAATATTGTTGTTTTCGAACAATAGGTCCGAAGCCCTGCCTGTAAAAATCTGTACAGGATTTTTGTCGAGTTCTTCATACCAGGACCAGCGCGAATCATTTTGAACAAATTGATTCTTATAGAAAATGTTATTCTTTAACTGTTGGTCGCTGAAGCTGTAGTAGTCCTTTTCGGAAATCTCTATTCCTCCGAAATCGTTATCGAAAAAGACATTGTGTGAAATCCGGTTGCTGTAATTGAATTTGGCTTCATCTGAGTACAGCGTCAGTGAAACAGGGGGACCAACGCAGTCATAAAACAGATTGTTTCGGATCAGCCCTTTTTGTCCGGCGTACTGAATACCGGCATAGGGCGAATTGTCGCCCGAAGAAGGCGTATAGGCAAAGATATTGTTTTCAACCACATTGTACTTGCTGTCATCCAGGGACGTGATTTTTTTATATCTGCCCTCACCATATCCCACATAGTCGCAATCATAGATTTCACCGATTTTCTGGATTTCGTTGTGAAAGTAATTGCCTCTAACAATGATATAGTTACAGCATTTCAGCGCCCACAGGACATGGCTGGCTTTTGTGATTGTATTTCCTTCTATCAATCCAAAATCACAATCCACCATTCCTATATTGTCCTGCTTACTGTTATCGATCCTGTTCTCCAGGATACTCACGTTGTTGCAGGCCTGAAAGAAGAGGCCTGTTTTTGAACTTCCGGATGGATTGATTGCTTTTTCAAAGGCATTGCCCCTTATAACAGTGTGATTCGCGCCGAGGGCATTTAACCACCGGTCTACACCGTGCACATACAAGCCTTCAATACGAATGTAATCTCTTTCCTTGATCAGAATAGCCGGGGCAAGTGATTCTCCCGTTAGTTCGACCAATTCATCTCCATAATTTTTGAATGTGATGTAAGCATCTTCAGTCCCTGAATTTTTTGGATTGAGTTGTTCAGTATAAATACCCTCCCTAATGATTACCCGGGTGCCGGCACCTGCTGCATGAGCAGCGGATGCTAAGCTTTTGTAAGCATCTCCGTCCGAACCACTGCAATCCCGGTTTTCGATGGAGTAGTTGCCAGTACAATTCTCCGAAAGCCCGGGGTCTACATAGATGGTTTGAGTGTCAGCTTGCACAACAAATGGTTTCATTGTTTTTCCGGGGTCGTCTGTGGACTGTTCAGCTTCGAAGGGGGCTTTGAAGCTGTTGAAGCCCCGGTCAGGTTCAGCTCCATATCCGAACAATCGGGTGGAACTGTTCACGATTAAAAAGATACTCAGAGAGAGGATGGATTTATTTATCATGGGAAAAATTTGGTAATTCATATTGAAAACACAATCCCCGGGCGCTAAGCCGACCCGGGCTTAGGGTTTAGCTCTGGTTTTTAGCCCCTGGCTTTTTGCCCGGTTCTCACTAATAACCCGGGTTTTGGGGCTTCAGTTTCGGGCACTTATCAATTTCAGCCTGAGGAATGGGCCACAGGTAGTTTTTTGTTTTATCGAAATTGTCCCAGGTCTCAAATCCGTCGGGGCCAAATACTTCTTCTCCCAGATCCCTTCTGACAATATCATGCCATCGTTTGTACTCAAAAGCCAGTTCTAACCTCCTTTCTTCAAGCACCAGTGTTCTGAAATCATCCTGGCTAATTCCCGAATGAACATCCTCAGGGCTTGAACTGGGGCCGTATGAGCCATAATCGGCTCCCTCCCAGTTGATCTTTCCTCCGGCACGTGCACGCGCACGTATCTGGTTCAGATAAGTTATCGCTTCCGGGGTATGGCCAGTTTCGTTCGCTGCTTCTGCAGCAATCAGTAAGACCTCGCCATACCTGAAAACAATGTAATTGAGATCGGATCTCCATCCGGCCGTTGCACTCTTTATTTCACCGCAGAAACGGTTGTGTTTTGCAGCATGAGGCCTGGGTATTTCGGGGAAATCGGTATATGGACTTATGACATCCTGGTTTCGAAGAATAACCGAATCTGTGAAGCTCACCTTTTTCCTGTAATCATTGTCGTCCCACTCCTCATAAACTTTCATTCGCGGGACAAGCATGCTCCACCCTCTGTATTTTTTTTCTGCCCCGTCAACAGCTTCATAAGCTCCTAGTTCATGGCCATTTTCCTGGGTAAAGCGATTTACAGGGTTATCGCCTCTCAGGTTCCCTGTGAAGTCCACGGCAAAAATGTATTCCTTTGAGTTGTCCTGTGTTTCAGCCCTGAATAAATCCTGAAAATCAGCTTCCAGTGCATAGTTCAGTGTTGCGGCATTGTTTATCACCCACTTGGCATAGTCATAGGATTTCTGCCAGTTTCCAAGGGTAAGGTGTACGGATGCCAGAACTGTAGATGCTGACCCCTTGGATGGCCTGGTTCGTCTATCCGAATCGGGATGTTGCATGGGCAGATATTCAAAGGCAAACTCCAGATCATCGATAATCGCTTTATAGATTTCATCGATGCCGGACTTCTCTACTTCACTTATCGCGAAATTCAGATCGCTTAGATAAGGAATTTCTCCATAGGAGCGGACCAGGTCATAGTAGACCAGCCCCCTGATAAACCTGGCTTCTGCTTCCAACTCGTTTTTTGTTTCCTGTGATTCATCAATCTGGGTGACCCCAAATAGCGCCAGATTTGCATCACTGATCACCCCATAAGCACATTGCCAGAATCTTAAGGCGATGGAATTAACCGGATCCACTGTAAATCGATTGTAATCGGCATAACCAGAAGCATAGTCTAGTCCGACATCCATCATATCGCTTCCCAGACAGAGTGCGGAAAGATATACCGAGCCGTAGTAATTTGTTGAAGCCATCAGCCCATAGCAACCATTGATAGCCGACAGAACTTCATCGGCCGACACAAAATACCCTTCGGGGGAAAGTAGTCCGACAGGAGCCTCATCCAGGTCCACACAGCTCGCAGAAAAAAACAGGACTAAACTCAAACCATATAATTTTAACAGCCTTTTCATGATCGTTCCTTTCGTAAGTGATTTTTCGTTAAAATCCAATGTTTATTCCAACAGTATATGACTTCGTATTGGGATAGCCCGCATAGTCCAGTCCCAGGTTTGTGCTGCTGTTATTATAGGAGATCTCGGGATCCACCCCTTTGTATTTTGTAAGCGTCAGGATATTTTGTGCACTCACATATATCCTTGTTGAGCGGATTTTTCTTTTGCGGAGGAATTCTGCATTGATGTTGTACCCCAGGGATACGTTTTTCAGGCGAATATAGCTGCCGTCTTCCACCCACCTGTCCGAAAAGACAGCACTATTACTAATGTCTGCCATTGGGATATCTGTATCCGTGTTTGCGGGGGTCCATCGATCAAGGGCATCTGTGGTCGCATTGTTTCTTCCATTTAATGTTCCCAACTCCATTCTGGTATAGTTAATCATATCGCCACCTTGCGACCCCTGGATAAATACATTCAGATCGAAGCCTCCGAGCATCAAATTGTTATTCCAACTCCAAATAAAATCAGGATGAGGATTTCCCACAATTACTCTGTCCTTATCATCCAGAATACCATCTGGGGTGACGTCCTTAAATTTCTCTCCTCCAACACCATCAGCATTCGTTAAGGGCGTATCTCCTTCCTGTAACACCCCTTCATAAACATACCCGTAAAACACACCCACAGATTCTCCTTCCCTGAGTATTTGCGTGTACTGGCTTCCCGCTCCTTCTACAGGTGCTGTACCGTAATATATATCGTTCCCCTCCGTGTCATTTTCTACCAGTTTAAGAATTTTGTTCCTGTTGAAGGAGATGTTGGCGTTGGTGTTCCATTCTAGTTTTCCTGTCAGGATTCGTGCATTTGCAGCAAATTCAAATCCGCTGTTTCGCACTTCTCCGATATTCTGCAACTGATAGCTAAACCCGCTGAACCTTGCCACAGGTACAGCAAATAAAAGGTCGGAAGTAATCATGTCGTAGTAATCGGCTGTGATGCTGATTCGGTTCTTTAACAGCGCAATATCCAGACCAATATCCATTTGAGCCGTGGATTCCCAGGTAAGGTTGGGATTGGAAGTTGTTCCCAGTTTGATGGCCGAGACGATCCTTCCCCTGTCGGTTGTAAAAACATCTGTCAAAGTGGCCAGCGACTGGTAGGGGCGGATGGCCTGGTTTCCTGTAACACCATAGCTCATCCTTAGTTTTAACTGGCTGATAAACGCTACATCTGACATAAACGCTTCCTTATTGATATTCCAGGCCAGGGCACCCGAAGGGAAGAAGGCCCACTTCTGGTTTGCGGCAAACCTGGATGAACCATCATAACGGGCATTGAAGGTTAAGAGATACTTGCCGTTCAAGCCATAATTCAGCCTGCCGTAGTAGGAGGAAAGCTTTGATTTTGTGAGGTAGGAGTCATAGGTGGGAATTCCTGTGGCTGCACCCATGTTCCACCACAAAAAGGCATCGGTTGGGAAGCCGCTGGCATATTCATTTTCTAATCCTTCATAATGAAAAGACTGGTATGAATAACCCGCCATCAGGGTTATCTTGTGAAGATCACCAAAAGCATTCGTGTAGGTAAAATAATTCTCACTGGCCAGATTTTTTGAGAGGTCGTAAGACAGATTTGCTTCCCCGTCCAGGGAGGAGCCGCGCTCTGTCTTACTTGTAATGTAGCGACCATCCCGGGCATTGTTTGTACTTAGACCAAGGGTTGCTTTGAATTTCAGATTTTTCAGCAGGTCCAGTTCGGTAAAAAAGTTGCCCTGTTTCAGGTCAGAGATTTCTTCAATCATGTATTCTGTTGCCTGTCCATAGGGGTTGTCTGCAGGTATTCCCCGGTCTGTTACCGTCAGATTCCCCTCCTCATCGTATACCCCTACTGTCGGGCTGAATTTGTAGGCCAGGTCGGGTACGCTGGGCGCATAGTAACCACCAGTCTGTGATCTTATTCCATTTCTGTCCACACTGCGTGCATGAATATTGGCACCTATACTTACCCAATCCAAGACCTGTGCTTTAATGTTGCTGGTGAACGAATACCTTTGATAATCGGAGTTGATTACAATTCCCTGCTGATCGTAGTAGGTTCCGGATAAGTAATAGCTTATAGCATCTGTGCCCCCGGAAACAGACAATTGATAGTTTTGAAGTAATCCATTCCTGTAAATTAGATCCTGCCAGTCGGTTCCTTCGCCATAACTGGAAGGCTCATTATAAAAACCAGGATCAATTTCGTTAATGAGAGCAGCGTAATCTGTGGCATTGAGTACCTCTAAACGGTTGATTTCCCGTTGGAAAGAGGAGGAAGCACTGAAATCAATTTTGAAAACTCCGCTTTTGCCACTCTTGGTGCTGATCAGAACGACACCGTTGGCTCCCCGTGAACCATAAATGGCTGTAGAAGAAGCGTCCTTTAAGACCTCCATGGAAGCGATGTCCTCGGGTGGTGGCATTTCTGCACCGGGGAATCCGTCTACCACAATCAATGGGTCGCTGCTGGCATTTATCGAGGTATTTCCCCTGATGCTGATATTGTAGCCGGATCCTGGCTCACCATTCGTAGATTGAACCTGAACTCCTGCAGCCATTCCCTGCAAAGCCTGTATTGCATCAGCAGCCGGATAGGCAGTTAAATCATCTGCGGTTACAGAAGCAACCGAGCCGGTAATGTCACTTTTCTTCACTCTCCCATATCCAACCACGATCAATTCTTCAAGAATCTCTGTACTTTCCTCCATGCGGACATTGATCACAGATTGGCCTGATACCGGTATTTCTACTGTTTTGTACCCGATGTATGAAAACACCAATACCGAATTAGCATCCGGGACTTCAATGCTGTAGGTCCCGTCATTTCCGCTAATGGTTCCTGTTCCTGAACCTTTTACCAGAATATTAACGCCCGGAAGGGTTTCTCCTGTGGAGGCCGATGAAAGCGTCCCGGAGATCAGTAGCTTTTGGTAAGCTGTATTGGGTGTAATCACAATGACCTTATCAACCACCTTGTAAGTAATGCCGGTATTTCTGAAAGCACTTGCCAGGACTTCTTCAATCGGACTGTTTTTTACTGTAAGGGTGATCGTTTTGTTTACATTTATCTGGTCGTCCTTATAGAAAAAATTGTATTCACTTTGATTTTCAATTTCTTGAAAAAGCGCTTGTAGGGTTCCATTCTGCAAGGATAAATCGAAACGGGCTTGTTGGGAAAACCCCCTTGCTGTAACAGTTAGAATGCCTATCAGAAGAAAGAAGGTAGTAAGTTTCATTACCATCAGGATTTTTAGCAGTTTCCTGCCTCTGTCAAGGAAACGAATGCCGCGTTCATCAACATTTTTCATAAATTTGAGTGGTTTTAAATAGGTAAACTCTTATGTTATCTGGCGATTTCATGTAGCATTGGGGCTGTTTAAAATCATTTTCGGGAAATGTCTCCAGCATTTCCCGATTTTATTACAGATGGCCTTGTTTATCCATTTTCTGTCTGTTTTGCCGCATTTCAATTTGTTCAGCCTTCATCCTTTTTTCACTCATTTTTCCCGGAAGTGAAAAGAAGCGGATGCTTTGTACGAAGCAGTACCTTGTTAACACGATTGAAAACCATATTTCCCTTACAGGGGGGCATGCCTTTCTTTTTAGTTTTACGCAGGATTGGGCACTTGCGGAAGAGCCCCTCATTGCGTAATTTTACCTTACCGGATGAGTATAAACCCCTGCCTTATATGCGTAAAAGACGTCGAAAATCGGGTGTTTTCACGCGGTGGATTGGTTTTTCAAGCAGCTATTTTTGGTCTGCTCTAAGCGAAGTCCCGGAGGTTTTATATGGGAGAATCTTACATGGAAAGCTCAAAAATCCTGATCGTCGACGATGATGTGTTCAATCGGGAATTGTTAGAGGTGATTTTGGCTGGTGATGGCCACCGCACCTTTTCCATTGAGAATGGAATAAAGGCCCTTCAGATTGCCCGGGAGCAGGAGGTTGATCTGGTTCTGCTCGATATCATGATGCCTGGCATGGCCGGGTTCGAAGTTTGTAATAAACTGAAGGAAGATGAGGCCACCCGCGATATTCCCATCATCTTTATTTCGGCAAGGGATGACAGGGACAGTATTTCTAAAGGGTTTGAACTTGGGGCCTATGATTACTTTACCAAGCCGGTGAACCAGGCCGAGATTCAGGTCAAAATAAACAATTGTCTGAAGCTTAACCTAACCGAAAAGAAACTCAAAAAGGAACATGCCATCAGGCGAAAGACCGAACATGCCATCCAGATTATTTCGGAAGAAACCGCAGGCGAGATCGGTGAGTCTTTTTTTGAATCGCTGGTGATGAACCTGGGACAGATCCTGGATGTGGATTGTGCCTTTATCGGAGAGTGGGACCAGCAGGAGGGGGTATGGATTGGGATCTCTGCCCTCTATGTAAAGGAGGGTGTGGGGAAGGGATACAAACCCAACCTGAGTATTGCTCCTTATAAGCAGGTGAAGCGGCAGAAAATGATTGTTTATGCCAAGGGGGTAAGGGCTGCGTTTCCCGAGGACTCTTTTTTAGTGGACATGAAGGCAGAGAGCTTTGTCGCGGCTCCTCTCTCCGACAAAGAGGGCGCCTCTTTGGGTATGTTGGTTATCTGTGACAGCAAGCCTATAGTCGATCCTGCTCATTTTGAGGCTATTATCAGGGCTTTCTCTGTCAGGGCCTCTTCCGAGCTTGCCCGGGTAAAGGTTGAGAAGCAGATGCAGTTTCAGAAGCAGCGGCTCGATTTGGCCATTGATACCAGTGCTGCGGGAATCTATGACCACACCTTTCCTTTTGGTGAGGGGAACTATGTGAATGATCGCTTTGCCGAGATTTTGGGGTATGCGAAGGTTGATATGCCTTCCTGGGGGAAGCTGCTGGATTGGTTCTTTGCACGAATACATCCGGAAGATACCCTGCCCCTGAGAGAAGAATACATCGACCTGATCAGGGGGAAGCTCGACGCCCTTGACAGGGAATTCAGGGTACGGCACAAAAACGGTGAGTGGATATGGATTGAGATGAATACCCAGGCGATTGAGCGCAACGAAGATGAACTGGCTACCCGGATCATTGGGGTCATCCTCGATGTTTCAGAAAGACACGAGATTCAGCGGCGCATTCTGAATACAATCATCGAAACAGAAGAAAAGGAAAGGAGTCGCTTTGCCCAGGACCTTCATGACGGGCTTGGCCCGCTGCTTTCAACGGCTAAGCTCTATATCAAGTCCTTGGATTCGTTGACGGACAAGGAAAAACGAGATTTTGCTTCCAGAAAGTCCATCGAGATCATGGATGAAGCCATATCGAGTATCAGGGATATTGCCAACAATATCAGTCCGCATATTCTGAAGAACTTCGGACTGAACTCGGCCATTCGCTCCTTTCTCAAACACCTGCCCGAGGCGGAAGAGCTTGAGATCGACCTTCATACAGATATTCCGGAGCGACCGAGCGAGAACGTGGAGCTAACCCTGTTTCGCATCATTGTAGAGCTGATTCACAACACCGTGAAACATGCCAGTGCTTCAAAGGTCGGGATTCGTATAAAGTGTGTCGATCAGCGTATAATCGTGGAATACAATGACAATGGGATAGGTTTTGATGTGGATAGTATTCTGCATAATCCCTCGGGTATGGGGATGTCCAATATTGTTAACAGGGTAAGATCATTTGAGGGTGACATAAGTTTCGAACGAAACCTGCTGATTGGTTTTGGGGTCCGGATTGAAATAGGGTTGAAAGGTTGATCAGATTGGTTTTGTTGTCTCAGTTAACTAAATTAGCTATTACTAATCTTTCTAAGCCGGCATTACAATGGCAAAGGAAACCCGCGTGATTCTGGTCGATGACCACAGGATGTTCAGGGATGGACTTAAGTTCGTATTGTCCCAAATTGATTTTGTAAATGTAGTTGCGGAAGCTTCTGATGGACAGGAGTTCCTGCAGATTCTGGAAAGCCAGGAGGTAGATTTGGTTCTGATGGATATTTCCATGCCCAGGCTGAATGGAATTGATGCCACAGCCAGGGCTATGCAACTTGTTCCCGATCTGAAGGTCATCGCCCTGTCGATGTATTGCGATGAGGAGTACTACTACAAGATGATTGAGGCCGGGGTCAAGGGCTTCATTTTGAAAGAATCGGGAAAGGAGGAATTGGAAAAAGCCATCCACGAGGTCGTCAATGGCGGGAATTACTTCTCTCAGAAATTGCTTACCGATATCATCCTGAATATGAATAAACAGTCGGGCCAGAAGCAGGTCAAAAAGGATGAGGTGAATATTACCCGTCGCGAGCTTGAGGTGCTGAAGTTGATTTGTGCCGGAATGACCAATATGGAGATTGCCGATAAGCTTTTTATCAGTATGCGCACCGTAGAGGGCCACAAGACCAGCCTGATTAATAAAACCGGGGTAAAAAATTCCATCAGCCTGGTTCTCTATGCCATCAAGAATGGTCTTATTGAGGTCTGAGGCAGAGCTGCTATAAAACACCTGCGTATATTTACCCGCTGATTCCAGGTGCAAGTACTTGAAAAAAACAAGTAAGCAGAGCAATCATTCGGGTAACAACCCCGTTTTTTATTTGCCCCTATCTTCCTAATTTTGATAGAATTGATACAAGACAATCCGGGTTGTGGAAGCAAAAACGACTAGAATCTCCCTGGTGGACGATCACAAGATGTTTCGGGAAGGACTCAAATTTGTCTTATCCGACATTGAAAACACCGAGGTGGTGAGCGAGTCCTCGAATGGAGCCGAGTTTCTGCAAGAGATTGATGAAATCCGGCCCGACCTGGTACTTATGGATATCTCCATGCCGGTGCTCAATGGCATTGAGACTACGAAGGAGGTTATCAGACGTTACCCCGATATGAAGATTATTGCGCTTTCCATGTTTGGAGATGAGGAGTACTATTCGAAGATGATTCAGGCGGGGGCAAAGGGCTTCATCATCAAGGAATCGGGTTCGGAGGAACTGGAAAAGGCGGTTAGGGAAGTGGCAGCCGGCGGCACCTATTTTTCTCAAAAGCTTCTGCAAAATATCATTCTCAGTTACTCAGGTGTTGGTTCCCAGGAGCCCAAGGAAGAGGCCATCACGCTTACCAGGCGCGAGAGTGAGGTACTCAGGCTGATTTGTTCGGGTTTTACCAATGCCGAGATTGCTGAAAAGCTCAACCTGAGCCTGCGTACCGTTGAAGGTCATCGCTCAAAGCTGATCAATCGTACCGGGGTTAAGAATTCGATTCAGCTGGTACTCTATGTCTTCAGGCACAAACTCTTCGATTTGGGTGACTGTACAGGCAGCGAATACCCTTGTACTTCCTTGTGAGCATGCTTTACCATCGGGGTGAACCCCCTGATAATGCCGGAAACACCATCCCTCACTCAGGCTCATATCCATATCAGCAGGAGGAGCAGTACCCGCTGAAAAGCACCTGATTAGTTTATCCAGTAGGAGAGTTTAAGAGCAATTCCCCTGTTCTTGGTCATCAGGGCTGTCGGGTACGTGTTTTCACTATATACGATGTAGAGATCGGACACGGGTGCAAAGCGCCACTGAAAGCGGATGTTTGTATTGATGTTGTCGATCTGGTTGTTGTACTGTACAAAGGTGGTCAGAAAGAGTTTTTCAGTGAAGGTGATATCCAGTTTCGGTCCGATGAGGATGAGCCTGGCACTGGTATAGGGTTCCGGCAGCTCAATGTGGTTAAAACTTCCGACAAGCGAAAGGCTGCCATAGGGCTGAACTCTGTAGTTCAGGTTTGCTTTAATGCCGAGACGTTTGCCCCCAAAGAACCCTCCAAAACGGCTTTCAGCTACGAAAGTGAAGAGGTTTTTCATGGTGGAGCTATAGCTGATATAGGCTTCAGTCCAGTTAAAATCTGTTCCGGCCGGAATCATTTTACCGCCGGTATGAGTGGGGTCGAACGGATCCTGCAGGCGAACATAGCCCTGTTCCAGGCCAAGGGCAAGCGTTGACCTGTCGATCCAGGTGATGTTGTAACTCAGATCGATTTCCTGGTCGGTGAGCGATAAAGAGGGGGCAAAAAAGAAATCGGCTTTCAGTTTCGGGCCATGGTAGGCAATTCTTTTCGACATCGGGTAAAAGCGGTATGCTAAAGAGGGATTGCTTTGGTGAAATCCCCTCCGGCGCACAAAACCCATTTCGGCAAGGTAGTTTCCACCTACATAGGCCTGGATCATTTCAGCAGAGAATTGCTGGGTTTCGTATTTAAGCATGCCCGAGCTGGTGAAATTTCCTCCGCTTTCCTGATTGGGACGGAAAGACTGATGGTAAAAGGCCTTGCCTGTCCAGCGGTTGTCCCTGCTCGCAAAATTGAATTCGCCACCAGCCACACGGTTAAATGCCGTTGAAGTATAGGCCGTATCAAGGGGCGATTTTACCATCTCCTTGTTCGTTATGAACATTCCGATATTGGAGCGGCTCAGCACCTTTCTTTGTAGCACGGCAACCGAAAAATTATCTGCGCTCACCATGTCACTGCTGGCAGTTTGGATATTCATTAGTCCGATGCGCCAGTTTTTGCCCGCGTTTCCGCTGAGTCGGGCTCCGGCGATCACCGGCGTATTTAGCCCGATCCGGCGTGAGAAAAAGGGACGAATCGATTTCGATCCAAGCTTGGCAAAGAGGTCACTGTTTTCCAGGAAAAATTTCCGTTTTTCAGGGAAATAGAGCTCGAAGCGGTCCAGATTGGTTACCTGCTGATCGACCTCTACCTGCGAATAGTCTGGATTTACCGTGATGTCGAGGTTCATGGATGTGGAGAGAATCAGTTTGGCATCGAATCCCGCACCACCCTTTAACCGGCCTTTCTCACCCAGTGCTTTCTGGTGAGTGAGTTTGCCCGAAAGGTAGGGAATGAGGGAAAAACGGACACCGGCTGTGGGGGGAAGTTCTTCCCATTCCATGGTTCCGGTATAGGCCAGGTTTGCGGACTGAAATTGCCGGGGAACGGGAGCCCAGGCAGATTTTTCGTTCGTTTTCAGATCGAGTCGGCTAAAGTTGATGCCCCATTCACTTACGCCCTCCTGGTAGCGGATGGTTCTGAAGGGAATCTTCATTTCAGCAATCCAGGCATCGTCGTGTTGTTGTACAGCCGAATACCACTTGCCATCCCATTCCAGGGAAACAAAACCACCATTGGCCTGAAGCCCGTCCCACTGGCCTCCGACAGCGTTCAGCCCGAAGGCGAAGCCATTGGTCTGGTCGTTATAGGTATCAATGGCTGCAAAAAAATTGTCGTTTCGTCCAAAACTCCAGTCGCGGCGATAGGACTCTGCCGGTCGTTTACCAGGGCTGGGATCGTGGCAGATGACAGCCATGTAGAAATGTGCTTCGTCACGGGCCAGCATAACTTCCGTCTGGGCCTTTGCATAGCCTGTATCAATGGGGGTAATTCTGTGAAATGGGCTGGTGCGATCGGCATTTTGCCATACAGCTTCATCGAGGATGCCATCTACTTTGATTTCTTCACGCGCTTCGGCTACCCTGATTCGGTACTGGCTCCGGTTCACCGGTTGTTGTTGTGCGCACAGTGTTGCAGAGCCGGCTAAAAGGCCAAGGCCCAGGAGGAGATTCAACTGTTTCATGATGACTTAAAGGTAATTCTCATTCGGCAAAGCTCTTCAGCATTTATCCCGTGTAAAACGACAGAGTAATTCACGGACGACCTCAATGCTCTCAATATAGTAGGAGGCCTTGGTGGTTTTGGTCCCTACTTTAATCGTGAAGGCTTCTTCCGGCATGGCCTCGAAGGTATATTCATCGGTCCAGTCGTCTCCAACGGCAAAAATGAAATCATACCTTTTATCACCTATTTTATGGATGGCCGCGCGTCCCTTGTTGATTCCGGAGTATTTAATCTCAAGCACCTTGTCTCCGTCCATGATCTCCAGGTTCAGGTTCGAGGTCAGGGTCCGCAGGGCATCTTTCAGCTCCCATGCACGCTGCATACCCAGGTCTGGATCGGCCTTCCGGTAGTGCCAGACCAGGGAGAAGTTCTTGTCTTCGATAAAGCTGCGTGGAGTTTGGTCTACGTAGTATTCGAGCAGGGGTTGGATCGACTCCTTCCAGTCGTTTTCTATCTGTTCAGGCATATGCCAGTTTTCTCCCGGGTTCCTGAACCATACCCCGTGTTCAGCAATGAAGTGGATGTTCCATTCCGGGCCAAACCAGCGTCCAAGGGTGTCTTTGTCGCGGCCACTGATGATGACCACGGTATTGTTTCCGTCTTTCGACAGGCCGCGCAGGATATTGTAGAGCTGCTGATCGGGTTTGGCATCCTCGGGATTCTTTTTGAACCAGGACAGGGTGCCATCATAATCGAGGAAGAAAATTCGTTTGCTGCTTTCACGAAAGGCCGAAACAATCTGGCGCATTCTGGTAATGTTGATTTTGCGGGTCAGATTAACCTTCTGGATTTCCTTTACCCCTTCCAGATTATTGATGAATTCATTTGCCCAACGGCTGACGGTGTAGCGTTGAAGCCTTTGCATCATTACACTGTTTCTTCGAATCTGCTCTTCGACGGGCATCTCGACAGCTTCTCTGATGGCCGAGGCGACCTGGTCCAGATCGTTTGGGTTTACCAGCAGGGCTTCATGGAGCTCCTTCGATGACCCTGCCATTTCGCTGAGTATGAGTACACCATGACCATTGTGCCGGGAGGCTACAAATTCTTTTGAAACCAGGTTCATCCCGTCACGCAATGGAAGAATCAGGGCAATATCCGATAGGGAATACAGGTCGATGCGCTCATCCACTGAGAAGACCTTGTTCAGGTAACGTACAGGAGTCCAAGTGATTGTGCTGAAATGGCCGTTGATTCGCCCGACCAGTGCATCGACCTCGGTTCTGAGATTATCGAAGGACTCACTGGTTTCGCCCGAGGGAATGGCCTGTACAATCAGGCTTACTCTTCCCCTGTATTCGGGATAGGTCACCAGGAAGCGTTCAAAGGCCCGGATTCGCTGGGGAATCCCCTTGGTATAGTCGAGTTTGTCGATGGAGAGGATGAGCTTTTCGACCTGGCTGCTTTCCTTGAATTGTCTCATTTCGTCCTGCAGGTTCGAGGTCTTGCCCTGTTGGTTGAGGATTTGCAGGGCCTTATTCCGGAAGCGTTCATAATTAATACCCTTGGGGAAAACGTCAACCTTCATGGTACGCTCACCTATCGAGATCCGGTTAAAGACAGTATCGACGCCAAGCAGCCGTCTTACAGAGCTCAGGAAATGTCGTGCATAGTCATAGATCTGAAAACCGATCAGGTCCGCTCCAAGCATGCCCTCAATAAGCTCGACCCGCCAGGGCAGGGTCCGAAAGATCTCGTAGGAGGGGAAGGCAACATGGATGTACAGGCCAATGGAAACACCCGGTTCTTTTTCCCTGATCATCTGGGGCAGGAGCATCAACTGGTAGTCATGAATCCATATCCTGTCCCCTTCTTCCAGAATCTCCAGTATTTTTTCAGCGTAAAGCCGGTTTATTTTTACATAGGATTTCCAGTCCTCTTCCTTGTAAATGGCATTCTCGGTGAAATAATGGAACAGAGGCCAAAGGGTGTTTCGCGAAAAACCATGTCGGTGACGGTTCACATCCTGTGGCTGGGGAAAGAGGGGAATACATGAAAAATCACTGAGCGTTTCGGTCAGCTCTTGCCTTTCTTCTGCTGTAAAATCATGGTTTTCGAGTCCGGTCAGGCCAACCCATAGGGCGTGATTCGACTTGTAGAACTCCCGTAAACCGGAAATCGTTTGTTCGTCACTTTTTTCGATCCGGTATTTTTCGTTTTGCCGGCTGATATCGACCGGCAGCATATTTGAAGCCAGTATCAGTTTTTTCATAGGAATGAATTTTATAGCGGGAGATTTGAACGCTTCTATAAATTTAGATACCTTACTCCCTATAACCAAAAGAAAGAATCAACATGGCGCAAACCACCTCTAAATTTGATGCGGTAATCTTCGATCTTGATGGGGTGATTACCCAGACAGCACTTGTTCATGCAGCTGCCTGGAAAAAGATGTTCGATCATTACCTCAGGACACGGGAGGAACGCTTCGGGGAAGCCTTTAAGCCTTTTACACATGCAGACGATTATTTGCCTTATGTGGACGGCAAGCCCCGCTATAAGGGGGTGGCATCCTTCCTCGAATCCCGAAACATTGATATTCCCTTCGGAGATCCTTCAGATGATCCGGAAATGGAGACCGTCTGCGGCCTTGGAAACCGGAAGAACATCATGTTTAACGAGGTGCTTGATGAGGAGGGGGTTCAGGTTTACCCTTCGTCGGTAAAGCTGCTTGAGGACCTCAAGGCAGGAGCTTATCGCATTGGGGTGGCTTCATCGAGCAAGAATTGCAAGCCCGTTTTGGAGAAGGCTGGGTTATTGCACTATTTTGAAACCCGGATTGATGGGGTTGTGTCGGCCGAGATCGGTTTGAATGGTAAGCCGGAACCGGATATCTTCACCACCGCATGTGACCGCCTGGGGGTGAGTTGTCACAGGGCTGTGGTTGTTGAGGACGCTGTATCCGGTGTACAGGCGGGACGAAAAGGCAATTTTGGCATGGTACTGGGTGTCGCCAGAGAAGACAACATCAGGGAATTGCTCATCGGGGGTGCTGATGTGGTGGTTGAGGATATTGGAGCTATCGGACTTGAAGGCATAAAGGCCTGGTTTGAGAAAGAACAGGATAAAAGTGACTGGCAATTAAGTTATTACGATTACGATCCGATAAAGGAGCGATCGAGGGAAGCCCTCTTAACCGTGGGAAATGGCTTGTTTGGAACCCGTGGAGCCATGGAGGAAAGCAGTGCGAATAGGGTGAATTATCCGGGGACCTATATGTCGGGTATGTTTAACAGGTTGACCTCAAAGGTGGGGGACAGGACCATTGAAAATGAGGATTTTGTCAACATCAGCAATTGGCTGCCAATGAGTATGCGCATTGGAGACAGTCCATGGCTCGATTTCAAAGAGGGGGAGGACCCCGGAATAAAGGAGATTACCAGATCCCTTTGTTTCAGGAACGGAGAACTCCGCCGAACGATGGTCCTGGAGGATGAGCAGGGCAGACGGACACGGATCGAATCGGCGCGTTTTGCAGGCATGCATGAGCCTCATAAGGCTGGGATGGCTTATGCAGTCACTCCCCTGAATTACAGTGAAAGGATTTCGATACGGTCCTGCCTGAGTGCGGATCATCAGAATGCCGGTGTAGAACGTTACAAGAGCCTTAACCAGCAGCACCTGGTTCCGGTATCAGAGGATGTGCAGGGCGAAACCATCAGACTGGTGGTACAAACCAGCCAATCGGGGCATGAAATTGCGCTTGCTGCCCGGCACAGGATTGTGGCTGGTGAAGCCGAAACGCTGGCGGAAACCGGGACCGCGTGGGCCAGTCTGGTTTACACGGCCAATTTGGAACAGGCGCAGACCATGAAGGTCGAGAAAATGGTAGCCCTGGTGAGTGACCGGGAGCCTCAGGTAAGTGATGCCCGGGATCATATGGAAGGCGTGCTGAAGGGGCTTAAGGGCTATGCAGAAGAGCTTGCCGGTTCTGCCAGGGCCTGGCATGCACTTTGGGAAGCGTTTGGTATTCGGGTTGAGGGTGACAGGGAGGCTCAGAAGCTTTTGCGCCTTCACATCTATCACATGTTGGTGAGCGCATCGCCCCATCACGCCGGTCTGGACGCCGGTATTCCACCCCGGGGGCTCCATGGGGAGGCCTATCGGGGTCATATTTTCTGGGATGAGCTCTATATTCTTCCGATCTACAATCTGCATTTGAGCGCAGTGGCCAAATCGGTACTTCTCTACCGCTATGAGCGCCTGGGAGCGGCGCGCGACTACGCCCGAACCCATGGTTATGAAGGCGCCTTGTTTCCCTGGCAGAGCGGCAGCGACGGGCGAGAAGAGACCCAGGTGATACACCTGAATCCCCTTTCGGGGGAATGGGGCGATGACTATAGCTCACTTCAGCGTCATATTTCACTTTCCATTGCCTATAACATTTGGCAGTACTATCATCTGAACAGTGACCTGGCATTTATGGAGAACTTTGGAGAAGAAATACTACTCTCGATTTGTAAGTGCTGGGTGAGCATGGCTCACTACGATTCATCGGATAAGCATTACCATATTTGTGGTGTCATGGGACCGGATGAGTTCCACGAGAAGCTGCCTGGCAGCGAGAAGGGGGGGCTGTGCGACAATGCCTACTCGAATATTATGGTAAGCTGGATGCTTGAAAGGGCAAAAGATGTGCTCGAAGACCTGTCCGGGGATCGCCGTTCAGCCTTGTTGCAAAAGCTGGATATTACGGAGAAGGATTTGGAGACCTGGGAGGAGATCGCTTCCAACCTGGCTGTGCATATGAATGAGGATGGAATTGTGGAGCAGTTTTCAGGTTATTTTGAACTTAAAGAACTGGATTGGGAACAGTATCGCGAGCAATACGGGGATATTCACCGGCTCGACCGCATACTGAAAGCTGAGGGGAAATCGCCGGACGATTATAAGCTGGCAAAGCAGGCCGATTTCTTGATGGCTTTCTACAATCTGGGGAAAGAAGGGCTTGAGGACATACTCCGGAAATTGGGCAAGCACTTGCCTGAAGATTTCCTGGAGCGTAATTTCGATTACTATATTCAGCGCACCTCTCACGGATCTACATTGAGCAGACTGGTGCATGCACGATTGGCCTGGCAGATGGGCCGTAGAGAAATGGCCTGGGACCTTTACATGGATGCACTCAGAAGCGATCTGCTTGATATCCAGGGAGGAACAACTGGAGAGGGGGTTCATTGCGGCGTGATGGCCGGGACCATTTATGATGCCCTTGTGGCTTTTGCCGGGCTTAGACTCGATGGGGAATTTCCCATCCTGAATCCGGCTTTGCCTGCGCATTGGACCGGGATGGCTTTTTCTTTTGATTTCCGGGGAGTGCTGATCCATATTGAACTGAAAGGACGGGATCTGTCGGTAAAGGCAGAAGCCGATGAGAATGAAGATATTAAGATTCAAATCTGTGGGAAGGAAGTGATGTTGAAAGGTGGAAAGCCTTTTCGCATGACCTGCCCAAAATAAACTGAAAATTCTATGCTAGGTGATGTATTATTAATCAATGACATGCACAAGGATGCCGCTCAGGCCATCTTTCATCATGTAATGCGTGATTTGGATAACCATAAGGGGCGCTACCGTTACGTGGTGGCCATTTCCGGGGAATCGGGTTCCGGAAAATCAGAATTGGCCCATGCACTTGGAAAATGCCTCAAGAATGAGCATATCAGGGTAAAGGTCATTCATACCGACAATTACTATAAAATCCAGCCTTTGCTTCGGGAAGAATGGAGACGGAACAAGGGATATGACAAGATTGGCACCGATGAGTACGACTGGGTGAAGATTAAGCGCACCATCCGCGACTTTAAGGAAGAGCAGGAATGCATGATTCCCTGCATTGACCTGATTCCTGAGCAGGTTGATAAGCTCATAACCGATTTCAGCAAAATCGATTTGCTTATTATCGACGGGCTCTATGCAATAAAGGCGCCGGAAATTGACATGCGTGTTTATATCGATCTTACCTACCATGAGACAAAGATTAACCAGATCATCCGGATGAAGGAAGCCATGAGCGATTTCCGAATGGCCATCCTTGAGCGGGAGCACCAGGCCGTCCTTGCACTGAAGCCCATGGCCGACCTTATCGTGGATAAATCCTACCAGGTTGTAACCTACGATGAGCACATAAAAGGGGTTTGATAAGCCTTATTGGTTTTCCGAAACACAACCTTTTTGTTTTTTTTTCGTTATATGGAGCAGAAACCAATTCGAAAACGAGATGAAAAATTTTTGGAACAGTGTTGCAGCTTTCTTGGTAATTGTGCTTATGGTTTCAGTGGTTTCCTGTGACAAGGAACCTACGGACATGAAGCCTGAACTTCCGCCACTTGAAAGTCTGGTGATGGATTTTTCAGATTTTAACGTGGAATCATCGGGGGGAACGAAATCCACACTTGCGACATATAACAATATTGTACATGCCTATTTCAGTGTTCTGTTCTGGAACGCAGCGACTACAGTCACCTTTGCCGTGCCCGTAGCAGCCTATGCCTATGCCTTTCAGCAAGAGCCTGTTTACGTCGGCGACTACAACTGGGAGTGGTCCTATGATGTTACCGTTGGCGGCAGCACCTATACGGCCACACTAACCGGATCCCGGATCGACAACCAACGTTTCTCAGTGGAGTTGATTGTTGCGGAGGCCGACAATCCTGAGGCTGGCGTTAAGTGGCTCGAAGGTGAGGTGCGTTACGATCATAGCCAGGCCACATGGCATATGTTCAAGGACGGCAAAGAGCTCATTACCATAGAATGGAGCACAGATCCTGGTAGTGGACGGTCCAATCTGACTTACACCTATGTTGAAGCCGGGCATACCGAAAATGGGAGTTATGTAGAGTGGAGCTATAACCCGGATGAATACCTGGATGCCGCTTATACGATTTCTTTCTCTGCTGGTAAAACCTTTATTGAGTGGAGCACCGAAACCAAGGAAGGGCGCGTGAAGGATGCAGGACGTTTTGGAGATGAGGACTGGCATTGCTGGGATACCAAGGAGAATGGCCTGAAGGACAAAGACTGCAGTGCGGGTTAGGTCTGAGTTCTAAGGGATGATATACATCTTCAGGATGGGAACCGGGTTGTTCAGATACTGCCCGGTTTCTTTATGCCCCTGAATTTTCTTTACGATATCCATTCCCTGGATCACCCGGCCAAAAGCAGCAAAACCCTGTCCATCGGGATTTCTTTGCCCTCCGAAATCGAGTGCGGGTTGATCGCCCACGCAAATAAAGAATTCGGTCGAGGCTGTGCCGGGTTCGTTCCTTGCCATGGATATAACACCGTCTTTGTGCAGGATTCCGGTAGTGGCTGTATTCTCATGGGCAATTGGCGTATGCTGATTGATCAGGCTGTCGTTGAAGAGTCCCCCCTGGACGACCTCAATTTTTACAGGCGACCCGGCCTGGTTATTCAGGTGGACAACCCTGTAGAAAACCGCATCCCTGTAATGTTCAGCTTCAACATGTGCCAGGAAATTGGCAGTTGTCAGCGGTGCCTTTTCAGGATAGAGTTCAAGGATGATGTCTCCTTCCCCTGTCTCGATCAGGACCCTCACCTGCCTTGCAGAACAGGATACCAACAGGAGCAGGCTTACTGTAGCCAGGCAGCTTAGGATTCGGGTTTTCATCATTTACGCGCTTTAGGGGCTTAAAATAGTCCAAATAGCCTGAAGACGAAAACGATTGTGCGTAATATTCCCCTGGAATGAAAACAATTTTGAATCATTTTCGTAATATTTACATCAGGAAACCCCGATTGCATTTTCCGAAATTCCAAAATTAGACCTGTCTTGAATTTTTTGGCCCATACCTATCTTTCCGGCTGCAATGAGGAAGTTATTGTGGGGAACTTTATGGGGGACTATGTTAAGGGCCGCAATTACATGAATTTTAGTGGAGATATCAGAAAAGGGATTCTGGTTCACCGGGATATAGACACCTTTACAGATGCACACCAGTTCACCAGGCGGGGTAAACAGCGCCTGGCACCACGTTATCATAAGTATGCCGGGATTGTGATTGATATTGTTTACGATCATTTTCTGGCTGCGCTCTGGGAGCAATACTCTACGATAAGTCTGGCCGAGTTTGTGAAACGCAGCTACGACCTCTTAAAACGAAATTATCAGGTTCTGCCTGATGCAGTGAAGCGATGGTTTCCGACATTTCTGGAGAATAACTGGATGATGGCCTACCAAACCCTGGACGGGATTGAGTTGGTGCTTGAACGAATGGCGGCAAATACTTCATTACCCGACCATGCAGCTTATGCAGTGGAAGTCCTTGCCGGACAGTACGAGATATTCAGGGAAGAATTTGAGCATTTTATGCCTATGATCATCGCTTTTCTGGAAGAAAAATACCAACTGCAGATCGACGGGCAGCACAGCAATTATCCCTATTGCTGATCAGGCCGATTGCTTGTTTTCTGCAGAGAGAGCGGGCCCTGGGAGGGTTTCAATCTTAAGCAATTTCTGATACTCCTCTTCAAAGAAGAATGCAGAGGCTCCAAAAGCGGGCTTCAGATCGTCCAGCCATTGAGCCTTTGGGTCGTAGCTTGCATAAAAAGGAATGCCCACCCAATCCGGATTTCGCCCCTGAAGGAATTCGAGTGCATAGACTTTTTCTCCCTTTATCTCCGAAACGCCGATAACTCTTACCTTACCTGGCCCGGTCGACATACTGGGTCCGCGCACAGTGCGGCATACACCACTGACCTGGCTGTAGGCCTCTATGAAAATACCAAGGGCTTTCTGGATTTCAAGGCCGAAAAAGCGCTTTGCCCCCGTATCGCGGGCAAGGAACATGTAGTAAGGAATCATGCCCCGGTCAACCTGCTGCCTCCACATCTTTGCCCAGACAGCCGCGTCATCGTTGATATGACGAAGCAGGGGAGATTGGGTTCTGATCTGCGCCCCTGTATTCCGTATGGCAGCTACGGCTTCTTTCAGGGCATCCGTTTCCAGTTCTTTCCAATGATTGAAGTGCGACATGAAGGCCAGATGGATGCCTGCATCACTGATCCGTCTCAACTGGGCAAGCAGTTCATCTGTATCCGGGTCGGTCAGGAAACGATATGGCCAGAAAGAGAGTGATTTGGTTCCGATTCTGATGGTTTTCAGCTGAGGAAGACTCGCAGCCAGGATAACATCCAGGTATTTTTTAAACACGGAAGCCTTCATAACCATGGGGTCACCACCAGTGATAAGCAGATCGCTGATCTCGGGATTTGCCTTAAGATAGGCCACAATCTGCTGCGGTTGTTTCATGGCAAATTTCAACTCGTTTAGACCAATGAACTGGGGCCATCTGAAGCAAAAGGTACAGTAAGCATGGCAGGTTTGTCCCTGGGAGGGGAAAAACAGCATGGTTTCTCTGTATTTGTGCTGGATACCCGTCAGTCGTTCACCATTTAGGGTGGGGACATTGTGTTCGAGCTGACCGGCAGGATGGGGGTTTAAGGCCATACGAAGCTCGTGAACATAGCGGGCAATAGCGCTTTTACTCCGGTTTTGGTCGAGCATTTGAATAAGGTTGTCGAACTGGGCCTCACTCAACATCTCCTTTTGGGGAAAATTGAGGATGTACATGGGATCTGTCTGGTAGTTGTCCCAATCAATTAGCTCATCGACAACATAGTTATTGGTTTTGAAGGGGAGGACTTCAGACACAACGGAAATTGCTTTCCGCTGCGCCGGATCAATACGGTGATAGGTAGGTAGCTTGGAGAAATTATGTCGTGCGTATGGCTGGTACTTCATAAGCAAAAGGGAATGGAGTGGTTTTTCCGAAAGCTGAGGATCAGCGGGATCATAAAAGTACAAAAAAAAGGAAGGGAATGAAAATCAGCGAAGCAACTCAAGTCTGCTTGCATCGAGTCTGAGGAAGATGAAAAGGAACATGGTAAAGGCCCAGAGAGACGATCCACCATAGCTGAAATAGGGGAGGGGGATGCCAATAACGGGCAATAAGCCAATCGTCATTCCGATGTTGATCAGAAAGTGGATAAAAAGTATGGAAACATAACTATAGCCAAATACCCGGCTGAAGGTGGAACGCTGACGTTCGGCCAGCATCACCATGCGAAGGAGCAGGGTCAGATAAAGCAGGATGAGAAAACCTGTGCCTAAGAATCCCCATTCCTCGCCGACCGTGCAAAAAATGAAATCTGTACTTTGTTCAGGAACGAAATGCAACTTTGTCTGGGTTCCGTTCAGATAGCCTTTACCCCTGAATCCGCCCGAGCCAATGGCAATCTTAGACTGGTTTACGTTGTAGCCGACCCCCTGGGGATCGTCCTCCAGTCCAAGGGTGACATAGATCCGGTGTTGCTGGTGGGGTTTAAGCAGTTTGTGCATCGTAAAATCGACCGATACCGTAAAGAGGATGGCTACGAGCAGGGCGACCACAATTTTAATCTCTCCATACTGTCGGGATAGCAGGCTTTTGATTGTACGAAGCAACATCAGGGGAATCAGGGTGGCCAACCCGAGGATGTAGAGAGAGAAATCCTTGTTGGTAAGCCTGTTAACGATAAAGAGCAGGCCGAAAAAGCCTGCACTGACGAGTCCGTAATACATGGTCTTTTTTACCGAACGCATACTGAAGGCGTAGACCATCAGGGCGACCAGATAGAGCAGGAGCAGGATGATGACTTTATCAAGCAGGAGTGTGGCCAGGAACAGGACAATGAGCATGGTGAAAAGCAGGATGATACCTGCCGGAAATCCTTCTCTGAAAAGCACGAAAATGAAGGCAAAATAGACCATCGTGGAGCCCAGGTCGGGTTGCAAAAGGATGAGTACAGGCGGAAGTAAAATGACCCCCCCTGCTTTGAACAAATCTCTTGGATGTTTGAGGTTGAAATTATGGGTGCTGAACAATTTGGCAAGGGCCAGGGCGGTAATGGGTTTTGCAAATTCCGAAGGCTGAAGCTGAAAACCGCCAAGGACAAACCAGCTTTTGGCGCCATTGATTTCTTTTCCCACCAGCAATACCGACAGCAGTATAAGGATTAGCCCGGCATAAAGCACATAGGAAAAGTGGAGGTAAAACTTAGCATCGAGGACGAGGAGCAGAAAGGCCAGGTTGAGGGATGCAATGATCCAGATGATCTGTTTTCCAAAGCGCTGGGAGAAGTCCAGGGCACCCTGTTCTGCTTCCATGATCCCGGCCGAGTAGATGTTCATCCAGCCAAAAATGAGCAGGGCCACCCAGATCAGGACGCTGATCCAGTCGATATTCCCTATGATGCTGTTGCGCCTGACCATCTATTGTTCTCCTGTATTTGTGCTGTCACTTTGGATCGGCTTAGTGTTCTCGTCTTTTTTGAGCCGGGGCTTTTGCAGGATCCAGTTTTCATACCAGCCACGGCTAATTTTGCCCTTAAGGTACTTTTCGATCATCAGACTTGCAATGGGGGCTGCATAGCTCGTACCAAAGCCCTGGTTTTCGACGTACACGGCAATGGCAATCTGTGGACTGTCCTTTGGGGCAAAGGCAATGAAAATTGAATGGTCGTTGCCATGGGGGTTTTCCGCGGTCCCGGTCTTTCCACACACCCTCAGTCCTTCGATCCTGGCATTTCGGGCCGTGGATCCGGCTCCCCCGTTTACTACGAGGTCCATGCCATCTACAACAGGTGTGAAATGCCGGGGGTCAATGCTGGAGTAGATCTTTTTTCCGAAGCGCTCCGGTTCTTCAGCTTCACCTTCTATCTTTTTTAAAAGGTGGGGGACAATGTAGTAGCCTCTGTTTGCAATGATGGCTGTCATATTGGCCATTTGAAGCGGAGTAATCAGCAGTTCTCCCTGCCCAATAGCCAAAGAGCGGATGGTGAGGTAATTCCAGTGTCCTTCTCCGTAGATCCTGTTAAAATATTGTTGCTCAGGAATATTCCCGTCCAGCTCATTGCTTAACTCAATGCCGAGAGGCTCGGCAAAGCCGAAGGAGAGCAGATGCTCCCGCCAATTTTGATAGGCTTCCGCTGTTGAAGCAAATTTGATGTCTTGCAGGATACTTCTGAATACCTTTATAAAGTAAGCGTTGCAGGAATTTTGGATGGCTTCCGGGAGGTTCAGCGGACTGTCGTGCAGGTGGCATCCCGTATGGATGCTTCCCACATAAAAGCCATAGGAGCAGTTGTGTTCTGTGTTTGCGTCGATCACGCCTTCCTGAAGGCCAATAAGCGCCATGATGGGCTTAAAGGTTGAGCCGGGAGGATACTGAGCCATCAGTGCTCTGTTAAACAGGGGGTGGAGCGTATCTCTGGCGAGGGCGCCAAAATGCAAGCCAAGGTTTCTGCCCACGAGTAATTCCGGGGCATAGCCGGGAGCACTGACCAGGGCGAGGACTTCTCCGGTGGCAGGTTCAAGGGCGACAATACTGCCAGTATAGCCGGCCATCAGTTGTTCCCCGTAGCTTTGTAGAGATGCATCCAGGGACAGAATCAGGTTTTTACCTACTTCTGCAGGCAAATCAAGCCGTCCTCCCTGGTAGGATTCGATGGTTTGGTTGTGCACATCTTTCAGGAAAACCTGTTGGCCTTTTTTGCCTCGGAGTTCCGGCTCATATGCCTTTTCGATGCCCGATATCCCAATGTAATCGCCAAGCTTATAGTGAGGATCACGGTCAAGTAAAGCCTGATTTACTTCCCCGACGTAGCCCAGGGCATGCGCAGCGATCGACCGGCTGTATTTTCTAAGGGTTCTGCTTTGCACATAAAAACCGGGGTACTGAAACAGGCGTTCCTGGAGCAGTGCCGCATTCTCAAAACTTACCTGCTTCATAAATACAGAAGGAACGCGGGAAGAGTAAGCCCTGGCTGCCTGCAGCCTTTTTCGGACGTCGTCTCTGCTGATCTTTAACATATTACAGAGGGTTGTTGTGTCAAAGGGCTCGAGCAGACGCGGCGTCACCATGATGTCGTAAGCAGCCTGATTATAGACCAGAATCTCCCCATTTCGGTCATATACCAGTCCCCTGGCAGGGTAGATCACTTTTACACTCTGTGCATTGCTGATTGCATATTGTTCATAGGATTTATCGAGTACCTGAATCTGGAAAAGCCTGGCCAGAAGGATGAGTCCGGTTAGCACAATGGCAACGATGAAAACATATCTTCTGTCACTGTATTGATTCATTACCTGCGGAATACAAAATACTGGCTCAGGATGATCACAACAGAACTGAGCAGGGTGCTCAGCAGGACCCTAAGCAAGGTACCGAAAAAATCCTGCAAGCGGAATACTTCAATATAAAAAAGCAGGAGGTGATGAGTGGCCACCAGCACAAGGGTGTACTTAAGAAACCAGCTGAATCCGTAGTCGGCCAAACGCGGATGGCTTTCAGGTTCATAGCCGTCTCTGGGGGCGATCAGTCCAAGGAAATAGGGGCGGGCAAAGGCCATGCCCACAGAGGCTGCTGTGTGTAATCCGGGGGTATGTTCAAACAGATCGACGCTCAAGCCCAGTAAAAAGGCGCTGATTAGTTGAAGCCATGTTGGGGTCTCAAACGGCAGGAGAAGAATGAAGAGCACATAGATGTAGGGAATCATGTAGCCGTTTAGCATGACATTGTCCATGACCAGTACCTGGAAAAGAACCACTACAATGAAGATGAGGATATATCGGGCTATGTTGTTCATTATCTGTGCCTGGATTCAATCTCGCGTTGTTCTTCCTGTCGGTGGTTTCGGACAACCTCCAGGTTGTAGAGGTGTTGAAAGTCTGTACTTAGCTTAACCTGGATGTCGTAAAAGTTGCCCTTATCCAGCTCAAAGGATTCGATGGTTCCAATCACGATTCCTTCCGGGAAAATGGCCGAATACGAACTGGTGGTCACGGTATCTCCCTTGTTGAGTTCCACATGAAAAGGGATTTCATGTAGTTGGGCCTGCCTGGCCGAGAGTCCATCCCATTGCAGGATGCCGGCGTAGCCATTTCTGCTGATCCGGGCACTGAGCCTGAAATCCCTGTTTAAGATGGGGATGACTGTTGAGAACTGCCTCCCGGATTCGAGTACAATGCCCACCAGGCCTTCACTTGAAATGACACCCATATCCCTGAACACGCCCTGCTCTTTTCCCCTGTCGAGTGTCAGGTAATTGTATTGTTTGTAAACGCTGTTTCGAATCACCCTGGCAGGAACATAGGAATAGTGGAGGTCGAGGATGTTTCCGCTTCCAACAACGGCGCTGTCTGTGAGGCTTTTATACTGTTCCAGCTGGTTTCTCAGCGCTGCATTTTCTTCAACGAGTCCCTTGTTCACCATTTTCAGCGAAAGGTATTCGCGTGTCCCGTCCACTTTGCTGTAGAGAAGGCCACTGATTCGCCTGTTCACCTGGACAATTCCCGAGCGCTGGTAGTAACTCTTACTTGCCAGCATCACAACGGCAATGGTCTCAAGCAGCAGAAAGAGTAGCAGGCTTGCATGGCGCTGTATAAACCTGATCAGGGCTCTCATGGTCGCTAGGCATATCCGGTCCTAACGCATCAGGAAAGGATATTTGTCTACGTTTCGAAGGGCAATGCCGGTCCCCCGGGCAACGGCCTGAAGGGGATCCTCTGCCACATGGAAGGGGATGGAAATCTTTTCAGCCAGTCGTTTATCAAGCCCCCTGAGCAGGGCACCCCCTCCGGCCAGATAGATGCCCTTTGTGACGATGTCTGCGTAAAGCTCGGGAGGGGTTTGTTCAAGCACAGAAAGAATTGCCGTTTCAATCTTCGAGATCGATTTATCCAGGCAGTGCCCGATCTCCTGATAGGAGATCGGAATTTCGATGGGCAGGGCGGTCATCAGGTTGGGGCCTCTTACGACATAGTCCTGGGGCGGGTCGTCGAGTTCGGGAAGGGCAGAGCCTACATGAATCTTAATGCCCTCTGCAGTGCGTTCACCAATCTTGATGTTGTGTTGGTGGCGCATGTAGGTCTGGATGTCACTTGTGAATCCATCACCAGCTACCCGCAGCGACTGGTTGCAGACAATTCCTCCCAGTGCAATGACAGCTATCTCGGTGGTACCTCCTCCAATGTCTACCACCATACATCCTTCTGGGGCTTCAACATCCAGACCGATGCCAATGGCGGCTGCCATGGGCTCAAATATCATATAAACGTCCCTGCCTCCTGCATGTTCCGATGAGTCTCTTACAGCCCTTCGTTCCACTTCAGTACTGCCGGAGGGGATGCATACCACCATCTTCAGGGAAGGTGTAAACAGCCTTTTCTTGGTGTTTATCATTTTTATCATCCCGCGGATCATCAATTCTGCAGCCTGGAAGTCTGCAATAACACCATCCCTTAATGGCCTGATGGTTTTGATGTCTTCGTGGGTCTTGCCATGCATCTGCCTGGCTTTTTCACCTATGGCGACCAATTTCTGGCTGTGTTGATCAATTGCCACAATGGAAGGTTCATTAACAACGACTTTTTCGTTGTGGATGATCAGGGTGTTGGCTGTACCCAGATCAATGGCAAGTTCTTGCTGGAATGAAAAGAAACCCATGTTTGTTTTACGCTGTTAGGTGTGCTCCTCGAAGTAAGCGAGAATGTGTGTATCATAATTTGACGATTGCCTGAAGGCTTCTCTGGCAAAGTTTTTCCGGTCCTGCATACTGCTGGTGCCCTTGTTCTGCTTTAGCAGATTGAGCAGGGCTTTGTATTGTTCCATAGAGGAAACAATGAGGACATCTTTAAAGTTCTTGGCAGCTGCCCTGATCAGGGAGATGCCTCCGATGTCAATCTTTTCAATAATCTCGACTTCTGACGCACCCGAAGCAACGGTGGCTTCGAAGGGATAGAGATCGACGATAACGAGGTCGATTGATGGGATCTCGTATTTTGCAAGCTGGTCCACATCTTCCTGAAGCTCCCGCCTGGCCAGGATGCCCCCGAAGACTTTCGGGTGCAGTGTTTTGACCCGCCCTCCAAGAATGGAGGGATAGGTGGTCAGGGATTCTACAGGAGTAACCGGAACCCCCAGTCCGTGGATGAATTTCTGGGTGCCACCGGTGGAATACATTTCAATTCCCAAAGCGTGCAGTTCCCGGACAATTTCCTCCAGCCCGTCCTTGTGAAATACGGAGATTAGTGCGCTGCTTATTGTTTTTTTATCGTCCATGGCACTTGTACAATATCTGACTTATTTTAACTTCCTTTGCAAAAGAAGTAGTTTCATTCGACATAATGAAATGAAGATGGAAAATCTTGCCATAAGATTCTAACAATGCGAACTTTCAGACTCATTTGGGAAAGCCTGCTCATGTCGGTTCAATCGGTAACGGTAAACCGGCTAAGGGCTTTGTTGTCTTTGCTGGGGATCACCATCGGTATTTTTGCCATTATCGCTGTTTTTACCATTGTTGATTCGCTTGAAGCCAATATCCGTCAGAGTGTGAATACCCTGGGAAGCGATGTGATCTATGTGCAAAAGTGGCCCTGGGCTCCGCCCGAGGGGGAGAGAGAGTATCCCTGGTGGAAATATATGAACCGGCCACAGCCCACCCTCGATGAATACCTTTACTTAAAGGATAAATGTAAGGGAGCCAGTAACGTATGTTTTATGTCGGCCGTGGGCAGGCGCATAGAATACGGGAACAACAGTGTCGAAGGTGCCGGAGTGTTAGGGATAACCAGGGAGATTAAGGACATCCGTTCTTTGGAACTGCAGGCCGGCCGGTATTTTTCCATTCTTGAAATGCGGGTGGGAAGAAATGTGACGGTCATTGGCCACACGATTGCCCAGGAGTTGTTTGAGGGGCAAAATCCGCTTGGCAAAGAGATTGAAGTCTTCGGAAGCAAAGTAATGGTTATCGGCGTGGTGCAGAAGGAAGGCCAGGGGACCTTTTCCGGTCAGGTTCTCGACGATGTGATCCTCCTGCCCCTCGGGTATTACAGGAATTACATCGACATCAAAAGGGAATATGCCGATCCTCAGATCTGGGTGCAGGCGAAACCACATGTCGGGGTGGAGGAGCTGGGATATGAAGTGACGCATCTGCTGAGGTCTTACAGGAGACTACAGCCGAGTGAAGAGGACAGTTTTGCCCTGAATCAGACAAGCATTATCAACAGACAGCTCGATCAGCTTTTTGCCATCCTAAAAATTGCCGGATTTTTTATTGGGGCCTTTTCCATTATAGTAGGTGGTTTTGGCATTGCCAACATTATGTTTGTATCGGTAAAGGAAAGGACTCACATTATTGGTGTACAGAAGGCTCTGGGCGCAAAGCGTCCCTTCATTCTCATGCAGTTCCTGTTCGAATCGGTTATGTTGTCCCTTGCCGGGGGGCTGATTGGCCTGCTGATCGTTTTTATTGGTGCCAGCGCAATCAGCCTGAGCACTGATTTTAACGTCTATCTGAGTCTGGGTAATGTCTTGCTTGGTTTGGGTATTTCCAGTGTTATTGGCCTGATTAGCGGGATTTTTCCGGCCTGGCAGGGGGCCAGGATGGATCCGGTAGTGGCCATCAATACCACGTTTTAGCCAAACGCACCATAGAGCAGCCTTCCCATCAGAAAATAGATAAGCAGGCCCATGATGTCGTTCATGGTGGTAATAAAGGGGCCCGTTGCAAGCGCCGGGTCAAACTTCAGCTTGTCGAGCAGAAGGGGGATCAGGGTCCCGAAAAGGGCTGCAAAGACCATGACGACAAAGAGGGCCGAACTGACTGTAAAAGTGAGTGCCAGCTTTTGGCTGACGAAGTAATTGTATAAAAAGAGCAGCCCGGCCAGAATGAGTCCGTTCAACAGACCTACAAGGAGTTCCTTGAACAGTTTACGGGTAGTGCTTTCCAGCCCGAGGCTGTTGGAAGCGATGCCCTGAACGATGATGGCGG
>PDWI01001056.1_pt1 | contig 51764 bp, 40 predicted proteins | sample 1430891 | NCBI WGS metagenome assembly PDWI01 (sample SAMN01162508, study PRJNA174530) | Oral metagenome, whole genome shotgun sequencing project. | biome: Marine environment; feature: Marine mammal; material: Swab sample of the gingival sulcus; isolation source: swab sample of gingival sulcus... | reverse complement strand
TGCCAAAGAAGACCGAATGGGAAAATTTGAAGTGGCAAAGGGCAGCACCTTATTTTTAGACGAAATTGCGAACCTTTCTTTGCCCTTACAAGCAAAACTTCTTACGGCTTTGCAGACGCGTGAAATTGTGCGAGTAGGCTCGAATAAAAAAATCCCGATTGACATTCGGCTGGTTTGTGCCACCAATGCTAATTTGCCCGAATTAGTCAAGCAAGGCAAATTTCGTGAAGATTTGCTCTATCGCATTAATACCATACAGATAGAAGTTCCGGCTCTGCGTCATCGTAGTAGCGACATTCCTCTTTTGGCAAAGTTCTTTTTGGAAAAGTACAAGGCAAAATATCACAAGCCTAACTTGAAAATGACAAATGAGGCGTTAGAAAAACTGACAAAAAATCAGTGGCGAGGCAATGTCAGAGAATTGCAACACACTATAGAAAAGGCTGTTATCCTTAATGACGGTTCCCAGATAACTGTGGAAGACTTTTTGAAAAAAAGATGATTACACAATGCCTAAAACGCAATGATAATAACCTAAGTGTTGCCGCTACGGAACTGGGAATTACACGCCAAACGCTTTACAATAAATTGAAAAAATATCAACTCTAAGCTATGTCCACTCGCTATTTTTATATTCGTATTGTTTGCTACATTTTGCTCATTATTGGGCTTTCGGGCTTGGGCGTTTGGCTATTTACAAACAATTATCCCTTTGCCGTACTCATTTTGGTTGCTTTAGGAATTCTTATTTTAAGTTTAAAAATTCTTTCTTCTTTCGATAAAATACAAGAAAAAATCACCTATTTCTTCAATGCTGTTGAAAATGAAGATGCTACACTGTATTTCTCTGAAAATATAGGACATAAACCTTTACGAGAATTGCACAAAAGCCTTAATCGTATCAATCTGCTCATCAAAGAGGCAAAACTCAAAAACAAAGAACAAGAACAGTATTTTGCAGCCTTATTAGAGCAAGTAACAACGGGGATTGTCGTCCTCAATGCCAACGGAAATATCCTACAAGCCAATACAGCAGCGAGAAAGTTGTTGAATTATAATACGCTTACACACATCGTGCAACTCAAACGAGTAGATGAAACGCTGTACCAATCTTTTGCAATGCTCAGCGAGGGAAATCGCCAATTGGTGAAACTTACCCATAATAACACCACCACACAACTGATGCTACAAGCCACTGACTTTAAGGCACGAAATGAAACTTTCACATTGGTTTCCATTCAAGATATTCGCAATGAATTAGACGCCCAAGAGGTAGAGGCGTGGTTAAAATTAATTCGGGTACTCACACACGAAATAATGAATTCTATTACGCCTATTACTTCTTTAAGCGACACTCTTTTAGGATATTACGCCAATGCTGACGAGCCAGGCTCAACACAAATTACCGAAAATACAATAAAAGGTTTGGAAGTAATAAAAGAAAGAGGTACAGGACTTATTCATTTTGTAGAATCTTACCGAAAATTGACAAAAATTTCGACTCCTGTACTTAAAACGATTGAATTAAAGCCTTTTATAGAGCATCTTGTTTTATTGGTAGAAGATGAAAGGATTGCATTTGAACAACAAGTAACCCCTGAAAACTTAACTATAAATGCTGATGAGGGACAAATCTCACAAGTGTTGCTTAACCTTATCAAAAATGCCACACAAGCTGTAAAAGGCACAGAAACCCCGACCATAAAAATTATAGCAAATATTGGCGAAAATAAACGTCCACAAATCAGTGTTTTGGACAATGGAAGTGGTATTTCAGAAGAACTTTTAGAACAAATTTTCATTCCCTTTTTTACTACAAAAGAAAATGGCTCCGGCATAGGACTGAGTATTTCTCGACAAATTATGCGAAACCATAGTGGTAATATCAAGGTTATTTCTAAGGAAGGGAAAGGTAGTCGGTTTGTTTTGGAGTTTTAGTATGACACATTTTCCATAATTTTATATAAATGGAAGAAGTTTATTTGCTATTTTCTCTCATAGTGCTTATTTTTTTGATATAACGATTTTGGAGCTACACTTTGCCACGTAGAGCAAGGTTTTTAGGTACTGAATAAAATTCAGGTCCTAAAAACACACCTTGCAATTGTTCCAATGACAATCAAACAACTCTTTAAAATTTGGCATTTTCTTAAAAATATTCAAAATCCTATGAAGTTTTATTTAGGGACAGAATTCTAACTTGTTTTTAATGTAAGACTCTTATTATTAACAGTATAAGAAAACATTAGTAGTGCAAGTTTTTTTTTGTAAAATTCTCAAGTCACGGTTATTTCTTTTTCCTTCGTAAGGGAGTGAGCGCGCCGCTCAGCCAACCACTCGTCCAGCAGGTTCATATTCAAATATTTTCGCCCATAGGTCCAGTCCTCATGCCAATCTTTCAGCAAAGCTGTAAATAGCCTCAAACAGCTTTTAGGATTCGGAAAGATGCTTTAATTCTTTTACCAATAGTACTTTTTACTGTTTCAGAATATATTGAAACAGGAACTATTAACTACACATTGCCGATGATGATTTCAGTTTCAATACTATATGGCTTTTTTGAAGAGTTTGGTTGGAGAGGATATTTGCAATCAGAACTATCGGAAATAAAGCCTATTTATAAATATTTGATAATAAGCTTATTGTGGTATCCTTGGCATTTCGATTTCGGGTTAGATATGCCGCATTTATATTCTTATATATTTATTTTGGGTGGTAGCATTGGTATGGGGTATGTTGCAGATAAATCAAAATCATTAATACTTCCCGCTCTGTTCCATGCCTTTTCTAATATTATTTTTAGTAATATTGTTTTTAAAAATTATATACATGCTTCGTTTACATCTACAATCATTATCGTTTTTATCTGTGTTGTAGCTATTATTGGTGTTATGATTAAAACAGGCAGAAAAAATAAGACACACGTTGTAACTTAATATAAATTGATAATCCGTAAGTATTTAGGGGCCTTAGTTGAACGCCTTAAAACATCGTAGTTACAAAGTTGAAGATTACTATGACGACGACCAACGTGATGTCTTGTTATTTTTACCGGTTATTAGAAATAGCAATCCTAAATAAAAATGATATTGTACGCAACCTTTAAGCTTGTAAACCAGTCTGTAATAAAATACTATTACTATGAAACAACTAAGTAGATTTGCCGGGTTGGCTATTATTGTGATGATGCCTTTGATGTGGGGCTGTTTAAAAGATGAAGAAAAGTTCGATGAAAATACCATAGTTCGAAAAACAGTGTTGTTCGATGAAGTCACTGATCCAGAGCCATCTGGATCAGAAGGTGCCTATGCCGAAACATTGCGCGAAAGTACATCAAAAGGATCAGAACATTGGAGTGGGGGCAAACCAAACGGGCAGTTCGGCCCAGGAATATTAACTGCTGGTGAATGGAGCGATCTGGACAACTGGGATTTCTGGAATAACTTGTTGAATAACCAGAGGTATTTTGAGGATGTTGAACAATGGAATCTTAAAGAAATAAAAAGATACAGTTTTGAGGTTGCAGACGCAAACGGATCGATGGTTGCAAATGCTGAAATAACTCTTTTTTCCGGCAAGGTGGAAGTTTGGAAAGCAAAAACCGACAACAAAGGAAAAGCCTCTTTGTGGTCGGATTTGGGGCTTGATAAACTAATTGCACGCATTAAGTTTGAAGATATGGAGGTATTTGTAGATGCTTTGGAATATTCTCAGGGCATCAACAAAGTTTACCTTAAAAAGAAAATTGATAACAAAAAAATAGTAGATGTATATTTTGCTGTTGATGCAACGGGTTCGATGGGTGATGAAATTGATTATCTGAAAGCTGAACTCAACGATGTAATTAAGCGGATAAGACAGAAAAATGCTGCCTTGAAAATGCGTTTCGGGTCGGTATTTTACAGGGATGAAGGAGATGAATATGTTACCAGGCCATTTAGTTTTACCAGCGATGAAACAAGCCTTGTTTCTTTTATTTCAGAACAGGATGCACAAGGTGGTGGCGACTATCCCGAAGCAGTTCATACTGCCCTTGACGTTGCAATTACACAAAATTCGTGGAACGATGAAGCCACTGCAAGAATATTATTTTTGCTATTGGATGCACCACCGCATTATACTCAGGAAGTTGTTTCGAGTTTAGAACTAAACCTGGCAAAAGCTGCAGAGGAAGGAATTAAAATAGTTCCGATAACAGCTTCAGGAATAGATAAGCCTACGGAATACCTGATGCGGTCTTTTGCTATTTTAACCAATGGAACCTACGTTTTTATAACTGATGACAGTGGCATTGGTAACGATCATCTGGAACCTACAATTGGTGATTTCGAACTTGAAAAACTAAACGATTTACTGGTAAGATTGGTAAGTGAATATGTTCCCTAAATGGGTGATAAAATACCTGCCTTTATAAGCTGAATTATAAGTAATTGGTTTTCATTTTCAACACTATTCGGGTAGCCCTGTATAGTGTTGATATTTTATTCAAACGTAACTTTTGTTGCAAAAATCGCTATTTACGTGATATGCTTTTTGTTCAAATTTCGAAAAAGGCTCTCTTTGGGCAGGTTCGAAAAAGTGGATAAATCAATATTCTTTGCATTTCAAACGCACAGGTTCATTTTTAACTTTTACCCTTAAAAGAACAGTTTAACAGAAAAAAAACACACAAAAATTGTATTCTGTGAAAGTAAAATTACCTTTGCCGCGAATTGAAAAGAATTAAAAAATGAAAGCATATGTTTTCCCCGGGCAGGGGGCTCAATATCCCGGAATGGGAAAAGATTTATATGAGAATTCAAACGAAGCAAAGGCTTTATTTCTGAAAGCCAACGATATTTTAGGGTTCGATATTACTGAGTTGATGTTTGAAGGCACAGTAGAAGACCTGAAGCAAACCAAAGTTACACAACCGGCTATTTTTTTACATTCGGTTTTATTGGCAAAAACATTGAAAGATTTTAATCCGGATATGGTTGCCGGTCATTCGTTGGGAGAATTTTCTGCATTGGTAGCTAACGGAACATTAGCTTTTGAAGATGGCCTTTCGTTGGTTGCAAAACGTGCCATGGCAATGCAAAAGGCTTGCGAGATTGAACCTTCAACAATGGCTGCAATTGTTGGGCTGGATGATGAAATAGTTGAAGAGGTTTGTGCATCGGTAAAAGAGGTGGTCGTGCCTGCCAACTATAATTGTCCGGGTCAACTGGTTATTTCAGGTTCTGTTTCCGGTATCGATAAGGCTTGTGAGATGTTAACCGAAAAAGGTGCCAAAAGAGCAATAAAACTGGTGGTTGGAGGGGCATTTCATTCACCGTTTATGGATCCGGCAAAGGAAGAGCTGGCAGCAGCCATAAATTCAACTTACTTTAATAAACCAATATGCCCGGTTTATCAAAATGTTAGCGCATTGCCAGTAACAGATACTGATTTGATAAGGCAAAATCTTATAGCACAGCTAACAGCACCAGTAAAATGGACACAGATCTTACAAAATATGATTGCCGGTGGAGCCACTTCGTTTACAGAGATAGGCCCGGGCCGTGTTTTGCAGGGGCTGGTAAAAAAAGTCGACCGTGCTATGCCGGTAGAAGGCATAAGTAGTTTTCAGGGTAGTTAAAATAGTACTGATTCAGTAACCTGTATTGCGCTAATTCAGGTTCTTCTTTTGTAATAAACGGTAAATGGTGGACTTGCCGATACCTAATTTAGAGGCTACAAGCCTAACGTTTTGATTGTATTTTACTAAAAAATGGTTGATAATATCGTTATTATACTCCTCCAGTTTTTTCTCGGTTGAAAGCAAATTAAGTACACTGGCTTCAACATTAAGGTTTATATGACTTGTTTTAATGACATTTTTATTGGCCATCACGCAGGCAAGTTCCATCATGGCTTTTAGTTCCCGTATATTTCCCGGGAAATGGTAATTCTGAATTTGCTTTTGGGCTTCTTTTGATATTTCTTTGGGTTCCATATCATTTTCTTTGCAGAACTCATTTACAAAGTGCCGGGCCAATAGTATTACATCGTTTCCACGGTCGCGCAAGAGTGGCAATTCTATCGGAAGGCCAAGCAAATGGTAGTAAAGTTCTTTTCTAAACTTCCCTTCAGCAATAAGGTTACCCAGGTTCTTGCGGGTAGCAGTAATTATGCGCACATCAAGAGGTATTGTTTCTGTTCCTCCTAAACGTACCAGTTCACGTTCCTGAATAACTCTTAGCAGCTTTGCTTGTAAATTAATATCTATGTCGGCAATTTCATCGAGGAACAGGGTGCCATTATTGGCTTGTTCAAATTTTCCTATTTTCCGGGATTCTGCACCTGTAAATGCTCCTTTTTCATGGCCAAGAAGTTCACTTTCCTGTAACCCGTCTGGTATTGCTGAAACGTTAACAGTAACAAAAGGTTTGGCTGCGCGCTTCGAATTGTAGTGTATTCCCTTGGCAACAAGCTCTTTGCCAGTACCTGTTGCACCCGAAATAGAAACGGAAATCTGAGTTTGAACAGCCTTTTCCATAAGTTCGAAAACATATTCTATTTCCCTGCTGTTACCCTTAATCAGATTTCTAAAAGCATATTTTTCTTTAACAGCATCTTTTAAAACGGTGTTTTCTTTTTTTAGCTGGTCAGAACGGTAAATATTCTTAATTATAAAACTTAATTTCTCTTGCGTATCCGCAGCCTTCATAATATAATCATAAGCACCACATTTCATGAGTTCGATAGCTGTATTTATCTTTTCCTGTGCAGAAATAACTATAACATTGGTTTCGGGTGCTTGTTTTTTTATGCGCGTCAGAACGTCTTTTCCGCTAATGTCGGGTAGGGCATAGTCAAGTGTAACAACATCAGGTTTTTCATCAAGACTGTTTAAAAAATCAGTCCCCCTATGGAAAGTTTTAACCTGGTATCCATCCCTGGTAAGTTGTTGCTTGAGGATTTTTGCATAGAGTTTGTTATCTTCTACAACAAATACTTTGTATTGCATAAAAGAGTCGTGCTTGGTTTTATGGGGTCTAATATAGAAAAAAAGCCTGGTTTTTTATTTAAATGAATATTTTAATAGCTTGAAAATGGGGTAAATCGAACAAACTTGAGTCGTTGTGTTTTCTCATTTAAACTGTAATTGTTCTTTCTGGTAAAATCAATTTGTTTTAAAAGTTTAATTTTAACACTATTGTTATTAATATTACCTTTAACTTATTAAAGATAGGGGAATATGGAGTATAGCGCATTTCACAAATTATCTTACGGAATTTATTTAATAGCTACCAACTATGATGGAAAGCGGTTTGGTTATATTGGTAATACTGCTTTCCAGGTAACCTCGCATCCGGAGAAGATTGCAATTAGTAGTCATAAAAATAATTTTACTACGGATAAAATTATTAAAAGTGGAAAATTTGCGCTTTCGGTGTTAAGTAAAGATGCCGATACATCATTGATTGGAACTTTTGGATTTATGTCGGGGAGCGATATTGATAAATTTGGCAGTATAGATACGTTTACTGCTAAAACAGGTGCACCCATTATAAAAGATGCTACTGTTGCCTGGATAGATTGTAATGTTGTACAGTCTGTTGATATGGGGTCGCACCTGTTATTTATTGGTGAGGTAGTTGACAGTGGTTTATTATCAGACGATGAGTCACTTACCTATTCCTGGTATAGGGAGAAATATAAAATGCTGGCACCGAAAAATGCGCCAACTTACATTGAAAAAAGTAAACTTGATGTTGAATCAGGCCTGAAAACCGGTAAACAATCAACACAGGAATTACCTGAGAAGAGAACCGAGGAAAATAAACGTAAACACCCGCATATTTGCTCTATTTGCGGGTTTCAGTACAATCCTGAAGAAGGTGACCCTGCTTCAGGAATACCCCCGGGAACGCCTTTTGAAGAATTGCCTGATGATTACCGATGTCCAATTTGTAATGCCGGAAAAGAATATTTTAAGTAAAAGCTTATAATTTTATGTTCCATCACAATAGGGCTTGTTTCCCAAGTGTTTAAACTGGCAAAAAAATGTTCTTTCTCTTCAACCTCGAACTGTATTGGAATAAGTAGGTTTTTTATGAGAACCGCTACAGAAAGAAGATAATAATGCAATTTTCAGGCATACAGCTCGATATTTTGAAATAGGGAAGGTGCGAGTATGAATATAAAAGTTTGTAGAATAATTATAGATTAGTAAGTAAATAATTTTTATGAAAACAGGTTTTATTGTAGTAGCGCTGTTGGCAATATTACAGGTTTATTGTGCCGGTAGCGACAAGATAAAATTGTACGTTGGAACTTTTACATCTGAAGGGGCAGAAGGGGTGTATTTATGTAGTTTTGATACATTGAATGGCGATTTATCGCTGAAAAAAACATTTAAAGGTATAGACGATCCTTCTTTTTTGAAATTGTCTCCTGATAGCAGGTTTTTATACGTTGTTACGCGGGCACCAAAGGCAGTTGAGCCGCTGGGTGGTTATGTAAATGCTTATAGTATTGATAATGAAGGAAATATTTCTTTTATTAATAAGCAGGTGTCCCACGGTGCTGGTCCGTGTTATGTTGATGTGTCGCCCGATGGAAAGTGGGTTGCCATTGCCAATTACGGAGGAGGTTCAACAGCTTTCTTTAGAGTAAGCGAAAACGGAGCTGTAGAAGAGAGTTATTCGGTGATTAGAAATTTTGGGTCGGGGCCAAATAAAGTGAGGCAAAATGCTTCACATGCCCATTCTATCAGGTTTTCTCCTTTTGATAATATATTATTCGGTGCTGACCTGGGTACAGATCAGTTAAACATATTTCCTTTCGATAATGTACTATTCGGTGCTGACAGTGATACAGTAGATCCGTTAAATATATCTCATTTCGAAAACAAACAAATGACATCTGGTAATCAGTTATTTGTAAAGTTAACGCCAGGTTCTGGCCCCCGGCATATCGAATTTTTTCCTGATGGGAAAACGATTTATGTAATTAATGAATTGAGTTCAACCGTTGCTGTTCTTAAAAATGTAAAAGAAAGTTGGAAAATGGTGCAGGAGGTTTCTACATTGCCTTCCGATTTTACTGGTGAGAACTACTGTGCCGATATTCATATCTCTAAAGATGGTAAGTACCTTTATGCCTCAAACCGTGGCCATAACTCAATCGCAGTATTTTATATTAAGCCCGATAATAATCAGCTTGTATTTGCTTCTACTGTTTCGGTTGAAGGAAATTGGCCACGTAATTTTACTTTTTCACCCGATGGCCGTTTTATGCTGGTTGCCAATCAAAAAAGTGGAAATATTACCGTGTTCTCAGTTGACCCAAAATCAGGCATGCCCCAATTTACAGGCAAAGAGACTTTTCTTCCTGCACCGGTTTGCCTCGAATTTCTTACTGAAGATTAATTGAGTTTTGTACTGATGAGTTTAATAAATTCGTCGCGGGTGGCTGTTTTCTGAAACGCACCTGTAAAATCTGATGTAGTTGTAATAGAATGCTGTTTTTGAATGCCTCGCATCTGCATGCAAAGGTGCTGTGCTTCAATAACAACCGCTACCCCCAGCGGGTTAAGCGTATTTTGAATACACTCTTTTATCTGCGTTGTTAAACGTTCTTGTACCTGTAACCTTCTTGCAAAAACGTCAACAATACGTGCGATCTTACTGAGGCCTGTAATTACACCATTAGGAATGTAGGCTACATGCGCTTTTCCAAAAAATGGCAGCAAATGGTGTTCACACATAGAATATATCTCAATGTCCTTTACAATAACCATTTGCCGGTATTCTTCCTTAAAAATGGCAGATTCTAGTATTTTAACCGGATCGGTTTTATAGCCCTGAAGCAAAAACTGCATGGCCCTGGCTACCCTTTCAGGGGTTTTCCCCAATCCTTCGCGTTGCGGGTCCTCGCCCAAAATCCTTAATATTTCACTATAATTACCTGATAATTCAGCCGTAGCTTTGTCGTCATAAATCTCAAGTTTTTCATAGCTTCCTGTTGTAATAATTTTAGGCGATGACATATTTAAAATTTTTATTTAATACAAATATTAACTTTTTTTGCCAAAATCAGTATGAAAATATAGATGGTATTTTAAAATGTAACTATTATTAAACTTGAACGATGAAAATACTGATTGTTGCAGCTACCTGGATGGAGGTGAAATTACTGGTAGATGAGATGGAATATATTGACGAAAAGAGCCACTTTCTGAAACAATTTCGCCTGGGAGATACCATAATAGATATTCTTGTTTCAGGAATAGGTGTGGTTTTTACTACCTTTCATTTAGCCAATGCCCTGAGAGATGACAGTTACAGGCTGGTATTAAATATTGGTATTGCCGGTAGCCTTACCCGCGACCTTGCCATTGGAGAATTGGTTAATATCGTTTCTGAAGAGTTTGCAGACCTTGGAATAGAAAAAGAAGAGGAGTTTCTGACTTTGTTTGAAACCGGGTTTCTTGATGCAAACGAGTTTCCATTCGAGAATGGCTTGCTCAAGGCAACTGAAAGTGATGGCTTAATTACTTTTAAAAAGGTAAGGGGTATTACCACCAATAAGAGTTATAGCAGGAAGTCGTCAGTAGCCGATTTGAAAGGGAAATTTAATGCACAAGTCGAGTCCATGGAAGGTGCAGCCGTTTTTTATGTTTGTAAATGGCTTGGAGTCCCATGTTTTCAAATCAGGGCAATATCAAATTATGTTGAAACCAGGCATTCGGCTGAGTGGAATATTCCGTTGGCACTTGATAACCTGAAAAAGAACATTTTAGATGCTTTAAAGTCACTTTCTGTTCTGGTAAAGTGATTTTGCTATTTTTACACAAATTTTTTTAAAATGAATCTTACACTTGGATTCTCAACATGTCCGAACGATACCTACATTTTCGATGCTATGGTACATCAACGGATAGATACCGAAGGCCTTAGTTTTAAGGTTAAAATGGCTGATGTGGAAGAGTTAAACCGAGATGCTTTTGCAGGGAAAATTGATATTACCAAAATCAGTTACCATGCTTATGCACATGTAGCTTCCAATTATCGGCTACTTACCTCCGGTAGTGCATTGGGCCATAAAAATGGCCCAATGGTTATTGCTAAAAGCAAAATTAACTCCTCAGAATGGAGCAAAATGACTGTTGCTATTCCTGGAAAATATACAACAGCAAATCTGCTTTTTGGCATTCTTTTTCCTAAGGTAAAAAAGGTGGAAGTGTTTCTTTTTTCTGACATTGAGAATGCAGTAACAGAAGGGTTGGTAGATGCCGGAGTGATCATTCACGAAAATCGATTTACTTATCAGCAAAAAGGGTTAAAAAAAATAATCGACCTGGGTGAAGCCTGGGAAGAGCAAACTGCGACCCCCATACCTCTTGGCGGCATTGCTGTAAACAGAAGCATTACCACAGAAATGCAACAAAAAATAAACAGGGTAATGAAACGAAGTGTAGAATATGCTTTTGCACATCCCGAAGCCAGCTCTGGCTTTGTAAGAAAATATGCGCAGGAAATGGAAGAAGAGGTGATGAGAAAGCACATTCAACTTTATGTTAACGACTTTACGATTAATTTGGGAGAGTTAGGTGAAAATGCTGTTAGAACCCTTTATAACAGAGCGGTAAACTGTAAAATGTTCAATGAAATACCGAATGATATTTTTGTTGTATAGATAATATGAAGTTTTTTGTAATTTTCTGAAAAACAGTTGATTATTGATCTATTGTAAGTCAGCGTAAAAGTAAATAACTTTTTTAAGTGCCTCTTGACAAACCGGACAGAAGCTATGTGCTTCGTTGCTCTTCATTCTACAATCTATATATGGGCGATAAATTCCTTTACTAACATAGCCACCACCTTCGAAAACACCAACGCATTTATTGTATTTCGGTATTGCCGGGGTGGGGGTTGGAACAGAATCAGCTACCATGCTTTCCCATTTTTTTTCAAAATTCTTTAGCGTTGTTATATTAGGTTCCCAGGGCTCAATATCAAGATTATAATAATCTTCATAAGCAACGGTAGAACTGTAGTATTCATCACTCAATCCACCGAAACCATGCCCGAATTCGTGTACGAAAACTTCTTTTGTAAGTTTGTTGTCGGCCGTACAAACCGTTACCAGGTTATAAAAACCGCCACCTCCGTAACGTTCTGAATTCACCAAAATATAAATAAAGTCGTAGGGAACACCCGCCGCCGCATCATAAATACCTTTTATGTCACTGGTTGTTAAATAGCGTGATATATCAAATGTGTAAAACGAAGAATTAAAAATGGTGTTCCGATAAATACCTTCACCGGGAATATCGGTACCCGAATCTTTCGAAGGGGTGAAAACCGCCGTCACGTTAAACTTATCTTTTTCAGATTGGAAAGGCTCTTCCTTGAAAAGGTAGTCGCTAACACGCCTAACATCATCGTAAAACTTTTGCTTTTCCTGCTGTGAGTAACCTTCGGCCAAAACAACAATATCAACCATGTCTTTGGGCATCCCGTTAGATACCAATTGTACAGTATCATAAAGTACAGGTTGTTCATCTAGAATAAAATAATCATCGGGGTCAATTATTGTTGAAAAGATTTCTTTAAAATCACCAGACCACTGTCTTGCTTCAATAACCAGCTGCACTTTTTGTTTCGGGAATGGAAAAACTGCCGAATGGTAAAAAGTTTTGTTCTTTGTTTTTGCTTCTGCTGTAGTTTGCCATTCCTGGAATAGTGTACAAAAGCCTTTGGAAAAGATCAAATTATCTGATGCCTGGTCAATTACACGAAAACGATAGGTTCCATAATTAAACAGATCAAACAGATTGTTTTGGGGGCCTGCCCAAAAAGGTTCTTTTTTCATTTGAACAGGGTAAACCTGAACATCTGTTTTATTGCCACCTAACAGGTAATCGAACCGGAGCGATTTATTAAAGAAAAAATCATCGAACCTGATTTGTGATAAGGCTATTGATGGTAGCAATATAAATAATAGAAAGATCCTGGTTTTCATGAATTGATTTTTTAAAAGATTGTCGAAAATAAAAAATTTAACTTTATATAAAACTGATTTTGTTGTTTGATCTGGCGCTATTTTCGCTCGGAACATTTATGCCTGATGTTTTCCACCAAGAAACGGGCCGATTTACTTTTTTGATTAGCCACTTTTGATATGGAACAAGTATGTACTATAAATGTAAAATTTTCTGAAAAAGTTACAGATTGTTACATATGTTATGTTATTCAGCAGGTATATTTAATAATTGTAGAATTTTCATACATTTGTTTTATAAATTGTTACCAAGCAAAAACTTCGATATGAATAATAAAGATTATCAGGAAGAAACACCTAATATTGATTCTTTGGATGAGAAAATTCTAAAAATGATCACTAAAAATGCGCGTGTCCCTTTTTTGGAAGTTGCGCGTGCGTGTGATGTTTCGGGTGCCGCTATACACCAAAGGGTTCAGCGTTTGTTGAATATTGGTGTTGTAAGTGGGAGCGAGTTTATCGTCAATCCTCAAAAACTTGGCTACAGTACTTGTGCTTACATGGGCATATACCTCGATAAGGCAAAGTTTCACGGGCAGGTTGTTCAGGCACTCCGCAATATTCCTGAGATAGTTGAGTGCCATTATACAACAGGCCAATATGCAATTTTTGTGAAAATTCAAACAAAAACCAATAAACACCTGAAACAGATTATCGACAACGATTTGCAGAAAATAGAGGGGATAGCGCGTACGGAAACATTTATTTCTTTGGAGTTAGAATTTAAACGTCAGGTACCAATAAAATAGCAATGTTGCTAAAAAATGCTTTTTCTCAAGCATTACTCTAACAAACCGGGTTGTACTTTATCAATTTTTGTACTTCAGTAAAACGAGACTGGTTTCAGTGAGTACTTTAAGTAGTATTTTTCTGCAATTTCTGTTTATAAATATTTTCAAATTATTATAATGCCAGTGTTTTTTAGTTATTTTTATGGAAAATTGTAAAAAATGATATTGCGAAACAAGCTTGACGATATTGATTTAAAGATTTTAGATATTATAACAAAAAATGCGCGTATTCCATTTAAAGATGTTGCTGTTGAAGTGGGTATTTCGAGGGCTGCTGTGCATCAACGTGTAAACAGGATGGTCGACCTGGAGGTTATTATCGGTTCTGGTTACTATGTCAATCCTAAAAAAGTGGATTTACGCACATGCACGTATATTGGCATTTTTTTGGAGAAAGGGAGCCTGTTCTCCGATGTAGTAGAGCGCCTTGAAGAAATAAGGGAAATTGTAGAATGTCATTATACAACAGGGCAGTATGCCATTTTTATAAAAGTGTATGCCAGAGACAATGAGCACCTTAAAGAAATTTTAAGCGGACAAATTCAGTGTATTCCCGGAGTTGCCAGTACCGAAACTTTTATTTCGCTCGAAGAATCATTTAAACGCACTATAAATGTTTATGGTTAATTGCGTTGCCGTACTGTTTCATAAATCATTAACGCTGCCGATACAGAAACATTAAGAGATTCGATTTTACCCAATACCGGTATTTTTAGTTTTTCATCTGCCATATTTAAAACCTTAGGCGTAATACCAGATGCTTCCGATCCCATTATTATTGCCGATGGAACCGTAAAATTTGCCCGGGTATATAGTTTTTCACCTTTTTCTGTTGCTGCAAAAAGCCTTATCCCCGATTCAGCAAGGTATTTAACGGTTTCTGTCAGGTTGCCTGTTTTGCAAATAGGTACATAATACAATGCTCCTGCCGATGTTTTAACGGCATCGGCACCAATACGGGCCATCTTTTTTTCCGGAACAACAATGGCATCAACACCGCCACATTCTGCAGACCGTACTATTGCTCCAAAGTTACGTACGTCGGTTACCTGATCGAGAACAAGGATAAGTGGTACTTTGCCAGATTCAAAAATCCCGGGAAGTATTGTTTCTATTCTTGTAAATTCTATAGGTGAAACAAGCGCGATAACTCCCTGGTGATTTTTCCCGGTAATCCTGTTTAATTTTTCAACAGGTACTTGTTGTACGGGGATGCGGTATTGCCTCACAAGTGTTAAAAGCTGCTGATAAAGTGCATTGTTCAATCCTTTTCTTACCAGGATTTTGTCAACCGTACGTCCATTGTTTATTCCTTCTATCACTGCACGGGTTCCAAAAATATAGTCTTCTTTGTGCATTACCATGTTTTTTTTGATTTCCAGGTTTCTAACATCTTGTTTTCTGCCTCCCACTGTTCCATTTTCTCTTCTAACTGGTTTTTAACTTTTTCATATTGAGAATAAACCGATGCATCATCCACTGTGTCGGGCTGTGATAATAATTGGTGGATTTCTTCGTGGCGCTTTTCTATATCGTTAATTTCATTTTCAATTATAGTTATCTGCTTCTCAAGGCGCGAAATCTGGCGGTTTATTTCTTTTTGCTCTTTAAAGCTTAATCCTTGGTTTTGGCGAGTTGCAGATGTTGATTTGTTAACGCCAGAGGGAATTTTTATTTCCAGTTCATGCAGTGAGTCCATTTTTTTGCGGTTTAGAAAATCATATATACCGCCAAGATGTTGTTTTATTTTTTTATCTCTGAACTCATAAACGCAGTTTACCAACCCATCTAAAAATTCCCTGTCGTGAGACACCACCAATACAGTTCCCGAAAATGCTGCAAGTGCATTTTTTAGTATCTCTTTCGATCGAATATCTAAATGGTTTGTTGGCTCGTCAAGTACAAGAAAATTTACCGGTTCTAACATAAGCCTTATCATTGCCAGCCGCGTTTTTTCACCACCGCTCAATACTTTAACTTTTTTCTCAATGTCATCTCCTGAAAATAGAAAAGAACCAAGTATATCCCTTATTTTTGTTCGAATTTCACCTACTGCAATTTCGTCTATCGTTTCAAAAACAGTTCGTTCTCCATTTAATAATTGTGCTTGATTTTGAGCAAAATAACCAATCTTGACATTATGCCCTATTTTTACATGTCCTTTAAAATCAAGTTCATTCATGATAATTCGGGCCAATGTTGTTTTGCCCTCGCCGTTTCTACCTACAAATGCAATTTTTTCACCAGCCTCAATATGCAGGTCGATATCATCGAGCACCAGCAGGTTTCCGTATTTTTTTGATACGTTGCGTGCTTCAATTACAACCTTTCCCGAGCGGGGGGGCGGTGGAAATGAGATTTTAAATGCTGAATTGTCTTCCGGTTCAATTTCTATTCTTACAAGTTTTTCCAGTTGTTTTATTCGCGATTGCACCTGAACAGCTTTTGTAGCTTTATATCGAAAACGTTCAATAAATTTTTCTGTTTCATCGATCATTTTCTGTTGGTTGAGGTAGGCTGCCATCTGAACTTCCCGCTGCTCTTTTTTCCAGTCAATAAAGCGTGAGTAGCTTAATTTCTGGTCTGTAATCTTTCCTAGTGATATTTCAATAGTTCGCGTACTAACATTATTAAGGAATGCTTTATCGTGCGAGACCATAACGATTGCACCATTGTAAGTTTTCAGAAAATTTTCGAGCCACTGTATTGATTCAATGTCAAGATGGTTCGTTGGTTCATCGAGCAACAGAAGGTCTGGTTTTCTCAAAAGCAATTTTGCCAATTCAATACGCATTCGCCATCCACCACTAAATTCTGAGGTATGCCTGCTAAAATCAGAACGTTCAAATCCAAGTCCAAGTAATGTTTGTTCCACCTCAGCTTCATAATTATCGCCACCTAAAATCGTATACCTTTCATTCAACTCGGCAAGGGTGTCTAATTTCTTTAAAGAGGCATCTGTGTGAGACCCCGTGTTTTCAGAAATTTCACTGTTTAAGCAATTAATGCGTTTCTCAAGGTCAATAAGTTCGCCAAATGCAAGTACTGCCTCTTGTTTTAGTGTTTGGTTGTCAGTAATTTGCATTTGTTGGGGTAAATACCCTAAAGTAGTCTCTTTGGGTATTGAAATTTTTCCGGTAGTTGGTGTTTCAAGTCCGTTTATTAGTTTCAACAAAGTGGTTTTTCCAGCTCCATTTTTTCCAATCAGGCCTATCCTGTCACGTGGGTTAATAATAAAACTTATATCCCTAAACAACTCGAAGCCACCAAAATTTAATCTAACCTTGTCAATAGATACCATCTGCTTTACAACTATAAAGGGTGGCAAAGATAAGTAATTTTCGTGTGGCTGGTAAGGCAAAACACAAACCTAAAATAGTACTTGTACGCAAAAAGTAAGGCAGTTTCAAAAAGAAGTAAGGGGAAAGAACTATGGACGCTTTTTGATGATGATTGATGATTTACAAACCCCTAAACACAAAACCAATCATGAATACAGAAGTTACTTTCCCCTTTTAGTTTTATACGTAGAAATAAAACCAACCATTAAATCAATTACAAAATAGGAAAAAAAGTTATTATGACACAAGTATATCTATTACAAAAAGCGATAGTTTTCCCGAAATGGGAAAATCATTTTTTTTATGGGAAAATAGAGCTTGTTTTTAAAACTCATATTTTCGCATAAATTTATCTTTGCAAAAAAAACAAGTGGGTAGAAAAAAGAAAAAACCATTCTTTGAAAAGGTAACTATTGAAGATATAGGTGCTGAAGGTAAGGCAATTGCAAGGGTAAACGACCTTGTTGTTTTTACCAAATATGCCATCCCGGGTGATGTTGTGAATTTACAGGTGACAAAAATGCGAAAACGATATGCTGAAGCTATTGTTACCGATTATATTGATTATTCCAATATGCGTGTTTCTGCATTTTGTGAGCATTTTGGCGTTTGTGGTGGGTGCAAATGGCAGTTTATGCCCTACGAGAACCAATTGCACTACAAGCAAAAACAAGTTTCAGAGCAATTTTTAAGAATCGGCAAATTGCGTTTGCCGGCGATTGCTCCTGTTATTGCTTCATTAGAAAGTGAGTTTTACAGAAACAAACTTGAATTTACGTTTTCAAACCGCAGATGGTTAAAAAAGGAAGAAATGGGGACAGAGGTTCAGGAAATGAACGCTTTGGGATTCCATGTGCCAGGATTGTACGATAAGGTTATTAATATTGAAAAATGCTGGCTACAACCGGAACCATCGAATGGTATAAGGAATTTTATATTCAACTACGCAGTTGAAAATCAACTACAGTTTTTTGATATAAAAAAACAGGAAGGCTTGTTACGTACGCTTATTATTCGCACAACAACCACCGGAGAGGTTATGGTCATTGTTTCTTTTTTTTATGAGGCAAAGCAACAAATAAACGCATTGCTATCTGCAATTATAGAGGAGTTTCCTAGTATTACATCATTGTTATATGTAATAAACCAAAAAGGAAATGATACGATAACAGACCAGAACATTTGTGTTTTTCATGGACGCGATTTTATTATAGAAGAGATGGGAAAACTGAAGTTTAAAATAGGCCCTAAAAGCTTTTATCAGACCAATTCCAGACAAGCTCAGGTTCTGTATAACTTAATACCCCAATTTGCTGATTTTAAAGGTACCGAGACGGTATATGACCTATACACCGGTACAGGAACAATTGCAAATTTTATTGCTAATAATGTGCGGAAAGTAATTGGTATAGAATATGTTGAAGAAGCTGTTGAAGATGCACGAGCCAATTCTGTGCTCAATGAAATTAATAATGCCGAATTTTTCTCTGGTGATATTAGAAAGATTCTTGATGATGACTTTTTAGAAAAACATGGTCGTCCTGAAATAATAATTACCGATCCTCCACGTGCCGGAATGCATGCAGATGTGGTAAATTCAATATTAAAAATAGCGCCGCAAAAAATAATTTATGTGAGCTGTAATCCGGCAACACAAGCACGCGATCTTGCGCTTTTGGAGGCGAATTATACCATAGCCAGAGTACAACCGGTAGATATGTTTCCCCATACACATCATATTGAAAATGTTGTGCTTATGGAAAGAGTCGGTAATTAATATATTATCCTCTAAGGTCGATTCTATTTGGCATTTTTGAAACAAAACAGGCATAAAATTTTGCTATTGCTCTAAATTCACATAAACACAAAAAATATTAAGTTTTGATGTAGTTTTTATATCCGGTATTTATTGGAGCCCGGGAAAAATATGTGCTTTCTTTAAAACCCGTTTAATTCCATCAAAACGGTTGGCAGAAGCAACAAAAATCCCAATACAGCTAATAATATTATAAACGGCAGAATCCATTTAAACCATTTGCCAAAGGGTATACGTGCAATGCCCAGAACACCAATTAAAACACCCGAAGTAGGGGTAATCATATTGGTAAACCCATCACCGAGTTGAAAAGCAACTACAGTTGCCTGACGGGAAATGCCTATCAGGTCTGAGAATTGAGACATCATAGGCATAGTAAGTGCAGCTTTCCCGGAACCGCTGGGAATAAAAATATTCAAGAAAGTCTGAATAACATACATCGCCATTATAGAACCTGTTTTTCCTAAATCGCTCATAGCCTGCGACATATAATATAAAATTGTATCGATGATCTGACCATCTTCCAGAATAACAATAATGCCTCCGGCAAGGCCAACAACCAAAGCTGCAGCCAAAATATCTGACGATCCGGCGATAAACGACTTTGTTATATGGTTAGCTGTATACCCATTAGCAACTCCGCTTAAAATTCCCAACGAAAAGAACAACGTTGCAATTTCCATTACATACCAACCATATCCCATTACACCAATTATCAGAAAAATTATGGTGAACAACAGCATATTCAGAATAAAAAAATGAATTGTTTTGCGAAGAGAGAAAAAGGAGCTTATTACAAATGCAGCGCTGGCAATTGGTATTGCCGGCAGCCTAATGGTACTGTTGCCAATATGGAGCATTGTTATTGGGTAAAATAACGAAAACAGCAGTAGCACAACAGACAAACATGCAAAAACTACCCAGCCAGCAACCGGAACATAATAATCTACTGTTTCGTTGGTGTTGTCATTGCGGTTTCTCCAGTACTGGTCTTCTTCGTACACTACCGACAGGGAGGGGTTCTTGTGTATCTTCTTTGCGTAGCGGATAATAAAGGTAAAGCCGGTTATACTTATAACAACCCACATGAAAATACGGTATTCAATTCCGGAAAAAAGCGGTATATCCGATAAGCCCTGTGCAATTCCAACGGTGAAAGGATTCAAAAATGCACCTGCAAAACCAAGTGCTGCCGCTACAAAACACATAGATACACCTACTATTGAATCGTAACCCATCGAAATTGAAAGAGGTACAAATAATATGGTGAACGCAATGGTTTCTTCACTCATGCCGAAAATGGCACCAAACAAACTGAAAATAGTCATCACTCCTACTAAAATGAGGTTGTTGACACCCACTTTTTTTATTAGTCGCGATTTTTCCCATTTTTTTGACCATGCTAAGAAAGTGTAAATGCCAAATCCTATCGCTTTGGTTTCGTTGATGATCCAAAAAGCACCACCTATCATTAGGATAAATGCAATTATATTGGCGGTGTTGACAAATCCGTCAAAAAATGCAGAAAAGACCTGCCAGGTTTGTTTCTTATTTTGAACATACGTAAAAGATTCGCTTTTGATAATTTCCCGGGTAACGCCATCAATTTCAACGACTTCCCTTTCAAATGTGCCTCCGGGAACTATCCAGGTGGCAATTCCACAGAGTACGATTAAAATAAAAATGATAACAAATGTGTGTGGAAATTTTTTTAGCATCTCATATGATTTTGTTCGACGAAAATAACAAAGAAAAAAGAGTTTATAATACCGGTCCGATTGTTATTTATCTCATTTTTCGTATTTTATACCATTAAATCTAACTGCTATGAAATTTTTGCTGCAAAATATAAAAGAACTTGTGCAAATAACTAATAATTCTTTGTTATTCAGGGCGGGTTCCGACATGCAATCGGTTAATACCGTTAAAAACGCTTTTTTGATTATCCGCGATGAACAGATTGAGGAATTTGGCCCGATGGATGAGCTCAAAGACAAATATTGCGATGACGATATGGTGGTTGAGATTGATTGTTCGGGAAGGCTGGTTTATCCCACATACTGTGATTCGCATACACATTTGATTTTTCCGGCAGCACGGGAAAAAGAATTTGTAGATCGTATTAAAGGGCTTTCCTACGAAGAAATTGCAAGGCGAGGAGGTGGCATCCTGAATTCCGCAAAATTGATGCAGACAATTTCGGAAGATGAGCTGTATGAAAGTGCTTTGGAAAGAATTGATGAGATTATTAAAATGGGTACCGGTGCTGTTGAGATAAAAAGCGGATATGGATTAACCACCGAATCAGAATTAAAAATGTTGCGGGTTATCCGGAGGATAAAAAAAACGGTGCCTCTATGTGTGCGCGCTACATTTTTGGGGGCACATGCTATACCCGAAAAATTCCGAAACAATGTTGCTGGATATGTTGACTTGGTAATAAACGAGATGATTCCGGCAGTAGCTGAAGAAGGACTTGCTGATTTTGTCGATGTTTTTTGCGATAAAGGATTCTTTTCGGCCGAGGATACTGAGCGTATACTTATGGCTGGTATTGAACACGGTATGAAGCCAAAAATTCATGCCAACGAGCTTGGTTTTACAGGTGGTGTACAGGTAGGCGTTAAAAATAATGCACTTTCGGTTGACCATTTGGAATATATTGGCGATGAAGAGATTGTGTCTTTAAAAAATAGCGAAACCATGCCAACTGTATTGCCTGGTGCTGCCTTTTTCCTGGGCATGAAACTTTCGCCGATACGAAAAATGATTGATAAAGGGTTACCCATAGCACTTGCATCTGATTTTAACCCCGGGTCGTCGCCAAGTGGAAACATGAATTTGATAGCATCGATGGGGTGTATTCGTTATGGAATGCTTCCGGAAGAGGTAATTAATGCTACTACATTAAATACAGCTTATGCAATGGGTATAAGTGACAGCCTGGGATCTATTGCAAAGGGTAAAACGGCTAACCTTTTTATTACGAAAGCAATAGATGGTATCGAAAGCATTCCGTATAATTTTGGATCTAACCTTGTCGAAACGGTGATTCTGAATGGTGAGGTTCAAACCTTTTGAAAAATAACCATGAAGTTTTATTTTTCTATTATTTCGGTAAGGTTATCTTCTAATCAGTTTTTATAGTTTAACCACAAAGTAAAGCGAAGTATTACACCAATGTGATTTTTAGTTAGGTTTGAAGGAGTGGTAATTATGTGCGATTAAAAGCGATGCAAAAAATGTAATTAAACAGACTTTGTGATATTTTGAGCCAAACGTAGAAAAATTTAATCTACGATAATGTTAAATATCATTCGTATTCTACATTAGTATATCTATATTCGATTCGAAATTCAGATTTACACAGCCAAGAAATTAATTTGACTGTAATTTTCCATGCTGTGTTTTTACGATTTTCGGGTTAGATGGCGTTGGTGCTTTTCTGGTATGCTTTTGAAATACGAAGAAAAAAAAGTTATAAAATTTTTTGTTAACGAAGTGGTTAAAATATTTTAGTATATGAACAAAATAATAGAATGTGTCCCGAATTTTTCAGAAGGAAGAAATAGTGGTGTTATTAAGCAAATAACGAATGCCATAGAAAGTGTTAAGAAAATACGTTTGCTGGATGTTGATCCTGGTAAGGCAACAAACCGCACAGTTGTAACTTTTGTGGGGACTCCCGATGATGTTATCGAAGCAGCATTCCGGGGAATAAAAAAAGCATCGGAGGTGATAGATATGCGCTATCACAAAGGAGAACACCCGCGTTTTGGGGCCACCGATGTATGCCCGTTGGTTCCTGTGGCCAATGTAAGTATGGAAGAGGCAGTGGAATATGCACGCCGGCTGGCTAAAAGGGTAGGAGAAGAGTTGGGAATACCTGTTTTTTGCTACGAATTTGCAGCTTTTGCAACTGAAAGAAACAGCCTTGCCAACTGCCGGGAAGGAGAGTATGAAGCCTTAAAAGAACGCATTGCAAGTCAGCAGTGGAAACCTGACTTCGGGCCGGTAAGCTGGAGTGAAAAAGTGGCAAAAAGTGGTGCTGTAGCCATTGGTGCAAGAAATTTTTTGGTGGCATACAACATTAACCTCAATACTACTTCTACGCGTCGTGCAAACGCCATAGCCTTTGATGTACGAGAGGCCGGAAGGGTTGAGCGTGAGGGTAACCCTTTAACTGGAAAAATTAAAATCGGAGCAGATGGCGATCCCATACGTATTCCGGGCACGTTAAAGAAAACACGCGCCATTGGTTGGTACATCGAAGAATATAATATAGCGCAGATTTCCATAAACCTCACCGATATTTCTGTTACTCCCGTACATGTAGCTTTCGATGAAGTTTGCGAAAAAGCTCGGCTAAGGGGAATACGTGTTACCGGTTCTGAATTGGTAGGATTGATTCCCTTACAAGCTATGCTCGATGCCGGCAGATATTTCCTTAAAAAACAGCAGCGATCTACCGGCATTTCAGATAGTGAGATTATTAAGATTGCAGTAAAGTCGCTTGGCCTTGACGAACTTTACCCGTTTGATCCAAAGAAAAAGATCATAGAATATGTCATTGAGGAAGATTCAAAAAAATTAATTGATATGACATTGACGCAATTTAAGGATGAAACTGCCAGTGAATCACCCGCTCCCGGTGGCGGCTCTATTTCGGCTTATGTAGGAGCATTGGGAGCAGCACTTGGGGCAATGGTAGCCAACCTATCTGCGCATAAACGTGGCTGGGACGAACGCTGGGAAGAATTTTCCAATTGGGCAGAGAAAGGAAAATATTACCACACTGCGCTTTTAAATTGTGTAGATGAGGATACCGAGGCTTTTAACTATTTAATGGCTGCTTTTTCCCAACCTAAAAATAGCGAAGAGGAAAAGAAACTCAGAAAACAAGCTATTGAAGATGCTACCAAACATGCTATTGAGATACCATTAAAAGTTATGCAGCTTGCGCATGATTCTATGGAGTTGATTGCTGCAATGGCAGAATATGGAAACCCAAATTCGGTATCAGATGCAGGGGTTGGGGCATTGTGTGCACGAACAGCAGTGGAAGGTGCCTGCCTGAATGTAAAGATCAACTCAGCAGGTTTTGCTGATCATGAATTTTTGGACACTGTATTAAAAAAAGCGGACAACCTTTTAAGTTCTGCAAAGGTAAAGGAAGCCTTTATTCTCAATACTGTGTTTGAAAAAATGAAAGGTAAATCAGGTTAAGTATTCGGAAATATAAATTTTTAGTAATCAAGGATTTTCAGTATTATATCCTTATTTTGGACTTGCTAAAGCTTTGATTTTTTCTTTTTTTTGTTAAATTAATATTTTTATACATCAGCCAGCCATGAAAACCGAAAACAGATATGCAGATGATCGTTTAAAGAGTATTGCTAAATACCGCGAAGTAGTTCCACTCGTGTTGGAACCGCCAGATAAGGATTTACTTTCAACGAAGGGAGCCCGGGTAATGAAGAGTTCTACCCTTAGTCCATTTACAGGAACCTGGACAAAACGGGAGGCCCGACACCTGTTAAGCCGGACAATGTTTGGAGTAACAAAATCAGACCTCACAGACTTACTTAGCATGACAATGGAGGAAGCTGTGGATTCTATTGTTCAGCCATCACCTATACCGGCACCACCGGTTAACGATTACGAAGGTTTAGGCGATGCCAGTGACCCATATGTTGGCCTTGGGGAATCGTGGATAGATTCGCCTCATGGCAGTAGTAAAGAAGGGCTTAGGATTGTTTCGCTAAAAAACTGGCTGATAAAAAATATGCTGCATCAACCATCTACCATACATTCAAGAATGGTTTTGTTTTGGAGTAATATTCTGGTATCCAAAATATGGGGTGTATTTGCAGGAAAAGCCAGTTATCAATATTTCAGAAAAGTTTATGAAAATGCGTTGGGAAATTATAAAACGTTTATCAGGGAAATAACGCTTGACCCTTCGATGTTAATTTTTTTAAATGGGGCAAGGAACACAAAAGATGCGCCTGATGAAAATTATGCACGCGAGTTACAGGAATTATTTTGTGTGGGTAAAGGCCCGGATTCCAATTACACTGAAGAAGATGTGCAAGCTGCGGCAAAAGTACTTACAGGATGGCGAATTAATAAGAAAGAGGCTAGGGAAACAAACGTACAGTATGCATCGTTTTTTAATGAAAACCTGCACGACACCTCCGATAAACAATTCTCGGAATTTTACAATAACCGGTTAATCACCGGAAAAAGCGGGGAGGATGGCGCTCTGGAACTCGATGAACTGATTGATATGATATTCGACAACGAAGAGACAGCAAAGTACATCTGTCGCAGAATTTATTCATTCTTCGTTTATAATGAAATTACTGCCGACGTTGAAGAAAATATAATTGTTCCGCTTGCGGAAATTTTTCGCCAAAACCAATATGATATTTTACCTGTGTTGAAAGCGCTTTTTAAAAGCGATCATTTTTATAGTGAACAAAATATTGGTGCTTTGATTAAAAGCCCTGCCGACCATTTAATAGGTTTTTGGAGGACTTTTGGTGTCGTTTCCCCTGATGATGGCGACCTGGTGAAAGATTACCAGAAACACAGGGCTATGTTGTGGCATATGTCGGGTATGGGAATGGAAATTGGCGATCCGCCAAATGTAGCAGGCTGGATGCCTTATTACCAGATGCCACAGTACGATAAGGCATGGATTACAACCACTACCATTACAAAGAGGGCGAAAACCACCGATAGTACCTTGTCCTGGGGGTTCTGGGTTTCATCCTCGCGCCGGATTTATGGAGATGTACTCGGTTTTGTTAGTACATTGGAACACCCTGAAGACCCCAATCTGCTTTTGCAGGAGGCTGTGTTCTTGTTCCTGGGGATTGAGGTCTCCGATGACGTATTGTCAGAACTCAAAACAATTTTACTTTCAGGTGTTTCTGAACATTACTGGACAACCGCCTGGAATGCTTATGTTGAAGACCCCCAGAATGAAAGTAAAAAATCGGTTGTGGAAACACGGTTAAAATCTGCTTTTAAACACCTCTTGCAAAGAGGAGAGTATCACCTGATGTAAAAAAGAAAATTATGAAACGAAGAACATTTATACACCGTGCTTCTCACATTGCAGGGATTTCAGCAATAATGGGGCCACTGAGTTTTTCATCGTTTGCCCGGCCACTTATCCGGAAATTGACAGACGATGGCAAAGTGTTGGTATTAATATATTTACAGGGAGGAAACGATGGTTTGAATACAGTAATTCCTCTCGATCAGTTAAGTGCATTGAATGCCGTTCGCCCCCGGATTGTACTTCCTGAAAATAAGCTACTGCGCCTTGATGGGACTGATTTGGCACTTCACCCTGAATTATCCGGGTTGAAATCACTTTTTGAAGAGGAGAGATTGCGGATTATCCAGTCGGTTGGGTATCCCGGGCAAAATTTCTCACATTTCCGCTCAAAAGATATCTGGATGAGTGCTTCTGATACGGATGAACTCGTTAATAGTGGCTGGACAGGGCGTTTACTTGACCGTAATTTTCCGGGTTATCCGGAAGAATACCCTAACGAAACCTGCCCGGATCCACTGGCAATTGAAATAGGCTATGGATCTACTTTACTTTTTCAGGGCCCTACTTCAGCAATGAGTGTGGTGCTGAAAGATCCTACTTCGTTTTACGCTCTGGTGAATAATATTGAAGATCCTTTGCCCGACACATATGCCGGCGACAAGCTAAAACATATCAGGATTACTGCACGGCAATCGCAGCTTTATGGCGAGGTTGTAAAAACAGCGGCAAACCGAATTAATGTACAATCGCAATTTCCTGAAACAGATTTGGGTGAACAACTGAAAATTGTGTCACGACTGATTGCCGGAGGCCTGCAAACATCACTCTATCTGGTGACGCTTAGAGGTTTTGATACGCACTCAAGACAGGTGCAGAAGGATGACCATACAAAGGGTAAACATGCTTCTTTACTTAAAGAACTTAACGATGCTATTATGGCATTTATGGCTGATTTGGAATACCAGGGTACATCAGATAGGGTATTGGGTATGACATTCTCTGAATTTGGGAGAAGGATAATCTCTAATGCAAGCACCGGTACCGATCATGGTGCGGCTGCTCCTCTGTTTGTATTTGGAAACCAGACAGAGCCGGGAGTTCTGGGAAATAATCCTGTTATTCCGGCCGATGCAAACGCAAGAGATAATTTGCCTAAGGAATATGACTTTAGAGAAATTTATGCTTCTGTTCTGGAGCAATGGTTTGGTCTCTCTCAAACAGATAGAAATGAGGTCTTGCTCGATACTTTTGATACCTATCCGGTAGTGAAATCAGGAATGAAAGCCAATGAAAACCCGATAGATGTTAGTAATTTGCAGGTTTATCCAAACCCTTTGGCTGCCCAAACTACCATACAGTTGAATGTTTTGGAGTACCCCATAATCATTTCTCTGGTAGACATGAATGGAAAACGAATACAAACTATTTATAGTGGCAACCCACCAGCCGGCCGTTTTGAAATTAACTGGAATACTCATCAATTGGCACCGGGAACTTATTTGCTGGTTTTAAATAACGGTAATACTATTGCATCACAAAAAGTGATTAAAGGAAACTATTAACGGTGTTTATAATTGATAGTGGGGCAAAATAGTTGTTGGAATATTCTGCAATTTTAATGTTTTCAATGCTTGGGAGAAGTTCATTGAAAGCGTTGCAATGAGCTTGTTTTGATATTTTAATATGCCATATAACACCATTTTGGGAAGCTAACAATTAAGTTGAAAACAAAACAATTTGAAGAACCTTTCAGAGGATTTAGAGGATGATTGCCGTAAAAATTATATTTTCGTAAAAAAGTTGTTGTATGAAATTCAATGCCCCGGCGTTTATTGCATTAAGGGTTATCCTCTATTCTCTGTTGATGCTTGGCATTGCAGAAGTTATATTTTTTGATGCGGCTAACCCGTGGCAAGGCCATTTTTTTAGCGAAAACAGTTTTACCGAAATAGGCCAGGAGATAATATTCTTTTTGTTGTTTGTTTTTTTTCTTGTAATGGGTATTAAGTGGTTTGAAATCAGACCATTTGCATATGTTGCTTCGCTATTCTTTCTTTTTTCCTTTATTCGCGAATTCAATTTTTTTATTGCAGACTGGCAATATCCGGCAGGTGTTGTTGCAGTTGTTGCGTTATGGGTAATTTTTCGGTATTCTAAATCGATTTTACCATCGGCTAAAGTTTTTTTTGGCATTCCGCCATCAGTATGGTTTTTTTCAGGATTTTTGGTGACTTACATTTTCAGCAGATTGATAGGGCGCTCTAAGTTCTGGCAGTTAATGTATCACGATGGAACTTATCGCCTTGCAAAAGCAGCTACGGAAGAGGGTATTGAACTGTTGGGTGATACGTTGATGCTGATAGGTGCCGTGGAGCTACTGCTCTGGTTTCTTGAAAAAAAGAGAAGTACATCAGCTACGCAATAGTTGCCTTGCCTCCTCAAGTGATTCAGGCTTACCTACGTCCATCCACATTTGGGATTCATCAAAGAAACCTTTTATTGGGTACGATTTAGCCAGTTGAAGGTAGAGATCGATAACTGAAAAACGATCGATAGCAGGCATTAAATCAAAAATAGCAGGATCAATAACTTGTATGCCGCTATAAGCCATTTCCACCGACCCATGAAAAGTTACAGGATTAACAATCTTTGTTTCTCCGCTTTTTTTGTTTAACCAACCGGTAAGCTGTTTCTTATCGTCAAATTTAAGGTAGCGGTTTGTTTGCCTGTTTCGTACCACAAGAGTAGCCAATGCACCTGTACTTTTGTGGTAATCAATAAGTTTTTTTAGATTTATATTACTGATAATATCTACGTTGTAAACGAGTAGGGGTGAGTTTCCTTTTAGCAGGTGCGCTGCCTTTTTCAAGCCTCCTCCGGTATCCAATAGTTTATCTGTTTCGTCGGAAATCAAAACAGGAATACCAAAATCGTTATTGGCAATATATGATTTAATCTTGTCAGCAAAGTGGTGGACGTTGATAATGATTTCACTAACATTAGCAGATGCCAGTTTTTCGATAGCAATTTGAAGTAAAGTTTTGCCATTTATTTCAACCAATGCCTTAGGGCGATTGGCGGTTTCCGTTCCCAGCCGTGTGCCAAGTCCGGCGGCAAAAATCATAGCTTTCATGGTATTACTGTATTGAATGTCAGTTGCTTATCTTATTCGTTTAAGGCTTTGCACCAACGCTTCATCGCGACCGATGGCACGGATGGCCAAAATATCGAGTACTATAGCCACAAGCGGAAATGCAACCGGTATTTTGAAAGCTACTTTTACATTGTCGAAACCGGAATAAATAAAGTAAAAGAATAAACCGAAAAGGCCGAGCAATAAAATAATGGTGAAAACCAATATGCGCATTTGAAGTATCCGCTTTTTGAATAGAAAAATAACAATGAAATGAAGTAAAGCAATAAGACCAATAAAAATTAATAGTGGTAATCCGTTGAAAATCATAACCGTATCTTTATAAATACCATTAATATCAAAGGTCATGAGCTCCTGGTTGACAGATAAGTCTGCAAATTTTAACAGGTAAAGCGAGGCGATCAACAGGCCGGCCAGCAATATAAAAACTGTTTGAATTCTTTGAATCATTTTATTAATTTTTATTGCAAAAATAGTGTTTTGCTTAATGAAATTGATAAAATACCTAATATATTGGATGGATTTAATTTTCAGAAAGAACAATAACAGGTTTTAATGATTAGTATTTAGGATTTTTCTGAATGGAATTTATTTTTGTATCTCCTGTAATCGATACAAACGATACATTTCCTGGTTGTATGGATAATCCCAACATCCCATTCTGTGGTAAAGATTTCCTCCAAATCCTTTTTTATAAATATGTATTCCGTGCAACGGATGACTCTGATTTAAATTTGGGGCAGATCCGAACATATCGTATTCCGTACAACCCCATTTTTTTGCTATTTTAATCGATTCCCATTGTAGTGCATAGCTTGCCATCAGGTTTTTTTTGCAAGATGTAGATGCACCGTATAAATATGTTCCTCTTTTTTGCGACAGTACCAAAAACATCGAAGAAAGAAATTCCCCATTTACATCAGCCATTAACATTTTTACTGTTACACCGTTTCTGTTATTGTCCTGGTTTTTTAGAATAGTAGCAAAGTATTCTTGATTTTGTTTTGGCAAATTATGCCGGGTTGCAGTATCGAGGTATAATTTATACCATTCTCCAATGTGTTCAATGCCATATTCACGAACGTTGATCCCTTTTTTATTTGCTTTTTTTATATTGTACCTGGTATTGTATCTCATGTTGTAGAGCAAATCCTGCTCAGTTAAAGTCAAATCGAGAAAAAAAGTGTTTTTAGGCAAATAATCCTCTGCGCTTTTATGTAAATTCCAGTTTACAGTGTTGAAGTTTACTCTATATTCTTGTGTTTTACTTTCAGGAGGCCCAATCCAGTTTCCATTACTATCGAAATAATCTTCTTCAGCTGCCCATTGATTTTCCCAAGTTAAATCATAACGGATAAATATGCATTTTGATGGAAGTTTTTGTTTTATTGATTCTGACAATTGTTCCAGGAACAATCCCTGGTTTTCAAAAGCAGGTTCTAATTTTGGCCCGTATGGAACATATGCAAAACAGGTATCACTGTCGATGTATTTTATGAGTATTAATAAATCTTCTTTCTTTTTTTCCAGTGTGTTAGCTTCACTTACTAATAAATCTTTTGAAATGGTCAACTCAAATCCTTTGGGTATAAATCCCTGACTTTTTTTAACGCGTCCCCAAAAAGGAGTTTGAGGCAAGATATGTGTTGTATTAAAATCTTCAATATTCTTTTTCTTTAACTCACAGATCATTCCTTTTTTCTGCAAAACTAAATAATCAAATATGGAATATGAAATTTCTGCTTTTCTTCTCATTCTGGCTAATGAGAAATACTACTTCTGATTATCAGTATTTTAAATCTTTATGGCTGGCTGATACTTATAATTCTTATCTTTTTCTAAAAAATACATAGAGCATCAGAAGTAAACCTGATGTTGATGAATGATTTTCCAATTCAGTGTGCTTTTATGATGTTGATATTAAAAAAAAATAACTTCTACAGGTTTAGAATAATTTCACCAATTTTTTTTTCTTACTTGCGCCTTGTCTTTAGATCAAAACAATTAACAAATATTAAAATGAAGAAATTTCTTTTTATCATTCCTTTTTTGAGTGTGTTAATATTTGCTTGTAATTCTTCAAATAAGAGATCAGATGTGGTATATAAATATATTGAGAAAGTCCCTGAGTTGAGCGAAGCAATGAGAGCTAAAATTGGAGATTGGGCAGAAGAAGGTTTAACTTGCTATGGCCTAATGGTACTTGTTAATGGTAATGGAGAGATTCAAGATGGAGCTGTAATAGAAGCGCGTATCATTCAATTTAACGGCGATAGTATTAAAATGAGATCTATGGAAAGCCTTAGTCTGAAAAAGGTTGAGGGATGTGATAAAAAGGGAATTTCCCGCGGGCAAATCTGGTGGGAAACTGATGGTGAAATATTCCAGACAAAAGAGGAAGCTCAGGATTTACTCGATAGTAAAATGAATAAAATTTCGGAATAAGCCATATAGCAATATTTAGTATTTTATCGTACCTTAGTTTAGTAAACTTATGCGCCGATAGTTTAAGCTTTATTTATACTAGTGGCAAAAAAGCTAAAGTTTTAAATATGTTTAATTTCAAAAATTCAGAATAGTTATAAACCTATAAATAACTTTTTTATAAATTTAAATTTAATACCTATGAAATATTTCTTTTCAATAATTTTTGTGGCTGCGCTTAGTATATCAGCAGCTTGGGGACAACAATCTTTTGATTGGAAGTCTCAGAAAGTAACATTTCCGAAGTCTAACTTAAAAGCAATGAATGTTGTAAACGATACGACAACACTGCTTGTTGGATATGATCACACTTTTCTGCGTTCTAAAGATCAAGGAAGCTCTTGGGAAACGATTCCAATTATTGATCCTGAATTCGATTTTGGAGATATGGGCATGAATAGTTCCGGAGTAGGCTATGTTCTTGCCGGGGATAAAAAAATTATGGACAACCCAAGCAGTTCCCGCGAAATAGATGTGTATATAGACGGTTTACTTTTATATACAGAGGATTTTGGAAAAACATGGGCCCATTTTGATATTGCTGAAATTGGCAATGAAAGTGATCCTACTATTGACCCTAACGCTCCCGGATGTTACGGAAGACACTTCTATTCAGTGGAAGTACTGGAAGACGGAACTGTTTACCTGGGAATGAACTGGTACCATTATGAATCTAAAGATGCTCCAAAAGTATCGTATTATGGTGTATTGAAATCAACAGATGGAAATTCCTGGACAACCCTTTCTTCGAATAATAAGCTGGTTAATGCAATTGAGGCTACTGACACCAAAGTTTATTATGGTGGGCAGAAAAATTTCTATGTGGAAGATATGGCCGGAAACACTACAGATCTGTACAATATCCTCGAAGATGCTGCAGGGTCAGATCCTTATATCTTTGATTTTCATATCGTTTCAGAAGATTTGGTCTACATTATTACTTCAACCGATGGAATAGCTTATACAACAGACCAGGGAGCTACAATTACCAGAATTGCAAGTGGCCCCGGGGGAGGAAATGATATGATCCAAATTGACACAAATACAATAATGGTTTTGGGGAGCTCAAGTAAATCAAAATTATCGATTGACGCAGGTTCAACCTGGATCGATTATTATCCTGATGAGACTTGCTTTGATATTGCAGGAGTATTCAACGATTCAATTGTTGCATTGGGTAAAGGTGACCTTGTTAAAATTGCTGTAGCCGATGCAAAAGCTGGCAATCTTGTTTGGAAAAAACAAGCAATCAATAATAATGAGAACTTGCACCAGATGCATATTATCGATGACAGTACTGCAATCTTGGCAGGTTATGCTGAAGAAATAAAACGAACTACAGATGCCGGGCTTAGCTGGAACCCGGTTGAGCTTCCTGTCTTGTGGAATGACGAAGGTCCTCAATACGACTTCTCAAGCATCTCCACAAAAGAAGAAGATTCCTGGGCCTGTACAAGAAGAATTTATACAGTCGATTTTCCACACAGTTGGCCAGGTTCTGATGTATATGGCAGCGGTTTAATCCTTTATTCTCCGGATTACTGGAATACATGGAACATCATCGACCCTACTACCATTGGCACAGGTACCGATCCATCAAAAAATCCGAATGTTGAAGGATGTTATGGCATAAGTCCTGAATGTATTGAATGTATCGATGCGAATACAGCATTCGTATATATCAGATGGATTGATTCTACAGCAACTTATGAAAATAAAGTGAGTCAATATGGAGTATTTAAAACCAGTGATGCCGGAGCCTCCTGGGAAATTATTACCGGTGATATAGACCATTCGTACATTACCGACATACATTTTATAGATGCAAATACAGGATACATTGTTGGAAAAGACTTCTTCTATAAAACAAGCGATCAGGGAGCAACACTTACCAATATGTTCCCTAACCTTATTGCTTGTCCCGATGCTCCTTCCGACGGTGAAATTTATATCAATTCATTTGAATATATCAATGAAAATGAATGGTACATTGTAAGCACCAACGATGGTGTATATGCCACTAACGATGGCGGAGCTACATATACTAAATTAGGTGCTATGAAAGGAGGAAATGGTTTATACAAACACAACGATTCTACATTGGTAGTATTAGGAGTAACTTCAAAAACCAAAATCTCCTGGGATTATGGTGCAAATTGGACAGATTGCAGAGCTACCGAATCGCTATGGGCTGTTGGTGGAATACTACAAGATTCTTTAGTAGGATTAGCAAAAGGAGATATTTTTAGAATAGCTCTTTCCAACCTGGATGCTCCAAGTTCAGAAGCAGATATCCTTACGTTTGTTCTTCCCGATGAAGCTGCAGCAGCGACTATCAATGCAGACCTGCATGTTATCGATATTAATGTAGTTTCCGGAACAGATGTTTCCAACTATACTCCTTCCGAAATAACTATTTCAGAAGGGGCCAGCATTTCTCCGGCACCAGATGCTCCACAAGATTTTACCCAACCGGTTGTATATACCGTTACAGCAGAAGACACTAAAACTGAGATTGAATGGACTGTAACAATTCATGGAGCATTAATAAGCACAGAAAAGTTGAATAGGGAAATCCGTTTATATCCTAACCCGGTATCCCATACACTGCACCTTTCTAATATTTCCGGGGTAGAACGAATAGCTATAGTTTCAATAACCGGACAAAAAGTCTTTGAATGCGATACGCAATCTTCAGATTTAGCAGTAAATATTGAAGGACTGAACGATGGTATCTATTTCATTAATTTCTTTGATAAAAAGAATAAAGTTGAATGTAAAAAATTTGTGAAGAGATAATTCAATAATCCCGATGGGAGAGGAGGGCTTTAACCTCCTTTCCCTACTTTTATTGCATTCAAAATGGCCAGGCTAAAATCCATCCTGATAATTTGCCTGCTGGCGGGAATATTGTATCCAATAGCAGCCCAGGAAAGAACCTCGCTTAGAGGAACTGTGCTGGATAAAAAAACCAAAGAACCGGTAATAGGAGCAGCCGTACATCTTAAAGAACCGGATAAGTGGGCGGTAAGTAACGAATATGGAAATTTTGAATTTAAAAATATCTATGCCGGAACCTATGAAATAGAGTTTCAATGCCTCGGCTATGGGTTTCGTGCAGAAACGATTGAGCTAACAAACGATGAAGCCATTATTTTTTTCCTTTCTCCTATCTCTTACGACATGGAAGAAGTAAATGTAATGGCGAAAAAGGGGAGGGGAATGGCTACCTCAACTACTATTGGAACGGCAGCAATTGACCATATACAAGCAACAGGACTCAATGACATACTTCAATTAGTTCCCGGAAATATTGTCTCCAATCCCAACCTTTCAAAACCACAACAAATTACCATACGCGAAATAGGAAACGATGTGAATTCTGCCATGGGAACCTCCATTATTATGGATAATGCCCCAATTTCTAACAATGCTAATCTCCAATCTATTTCTACTACCAGGTCGGGTAAATTTAGCTCTGTTGCAGGAGCCGGAGTTGATTTAAGACAGATTGCAACAGATAACATAGAATCTGTTGAAGTCATCAAGGGGATTCCTTCAGTTCTTTATGGAAACCTGACTTCAGGAGCTGTACATGTAAAAACTAAAACCGGCTATAGTCCTTTTCAGGTAAGAATAAAAACCGATCCGCGTATTAAACAACTTGCGCTTACTAAAGGAATCAAGCTTCCTTCGCAAAAAGACTATCTCAATTTTAGCTTCGATTACCTGTCTTCAGTAAAAGATGTAACCTCTAAATATGAAGGATTTGATCGTTTAACCGGACAGGTAGGCTATAAAAGAACCTTTATGGAGAAAACCAATCCTCTTGTATTCAATGTAAAACTGGATGTATTGGGCACCATCGACAATGAAAAAACAGATCCTGATGCACTTATACTGGAAGAAGAATATGAATCAAAAGAACATGGGGCGAGGCTCAATATAAGGGGGAAATGGCAACTAAATAAGAAATTTCTGTCAGCAATTAACTATACCTTCTCAACAGGATATACTCATCAGGAATCTTATCAAAAAATATATCGAACGAGTAGTGGAGGAGTAGCAGCAATCTCAATTTCTACGGTAGAAGGAGAAAATGAGGGCATGTACCTTCCCACAGAACAATTAACGGAGTTAACAGTAGATGGCAAACCGCTGAATGCATTTAGCCAACTCACTTTTATGAAAACATTTCAATCAAATAAAGGGTTAAATAACAAGACTTTAGCCGGATTTGAATACCATTTTGACAAAAACTATGGTGAAGGGCAGTTATACGACATCGAAAACCCACCTTTCATCTCCAATTCAAGCAGCCGCCCAAGAGCTTTTAAAGATATTCCCGGAGCTAAAAACTTTGCACTCTATGTAGAAAACAAAATTAGCTTCCCTGTTCGTACTACTAAACTCAGTATTCAGCTTGGAGCAAGACTAAACAATTTTCAACCGCACAACTTTTTTGGTTCCGAAACAGGATATTTTTTCGAACCCCGCTTTAATCTCGAATACGATATACTGAACAAAAAAAATAATGCGCTCTTTACTTACCTTACGTTTAACCTGGGGATAGGAAAAAACTATAAGGCACCTTCAATCTATTATTTATATCCGGATAAAGCATACTACGATTTTCAAGTGCTCGATTACTACACCAGCGATCCTGCAACACGCCTGGCAGTATTCTATTCCGTAAATAACGAAACTTCCAATCCCAAACTACAGCCGGCTCAAAATGCCAAAAAGGAAATAGGATTTGACTTCTGCATTAATAAAGTAACGGGTAGTATAACCGCCTTTAGTGAAAAACTGGAAAATGGCTTCCAGCTTTCGAGTGTATATGTTTCAAAAACTTATACCCGATACATCACCGACGGCGTTCCGGCAGGTACAAAACCGAATATCTCTGTCCTGCCAACAGAAGAATTGTCGTACTTTATTTCTTATAGAACCCCAACGAATACCAGAGAAACTTTGAAAAAAGGTATTGAATACAGTTTCGATATGGGCAAGATTAACCCTCTTTATACTTCCATTCGAATAGACGGAGCCTATTTACATACTACCCGCACGTATAATACCAATGAGTATTTCCGGCTACCGAGCAGTGGAAAACCACAACAATTTCCCTACTATGGGGTATATCCGGCAGGAAAACAAAGAGTATCAGAGCGACTCAACTCCAATTTCAGAATGGTTACTCAGGTTCCCCAATTAAGATTGATCCTTACTACAACGCTGCAATTCACATGGTTCGATAAATATTATTATCCCGAATACGAAGAGGCCCCATTATACCTCATCGATCATTCCGGAAATGTAATTCCATATACGGAAGAAATGAAGACAGACCCCGACTTGCAACGATTCTACAACACCAAAACAGAATTTTACTACGATACCGAAATTCTTCCACCCCTCTTTCTGGCAAATATTAAGTTGTCGAAGGAAATAGAAGAGAATATGAAAATAAGCGTATTTGTAAACAACTTCTTCAATTACAGGCCAATGCATCAGCTTCACCGAACCGATAGCTACATTAGAAGAAACCCCCGTATCTATTTCGGTGCCGAACTTAAATTATCCATCAAATGAAAGCAATAAAGCCTATCATATTCATGCTCCTTACGGTATTAAGTTTTCAGGCCTGCGTGGAAAAGATACCTGATTATAACTCATTTACCATTAAGTTAGCCATAGATTCTCAGGATTCTATACCATTAGAAGACCTCCGTGGTATAGAAGTAATACTAAGTAATCAAACGAAAGGCTATTCCTTAAGTCAAACCATAAACGACTCAGGAATAGTTGTATTCTCTAATATTGAGCCCGATTTTTATTATGTAACTACATCCGGCTCTTTTTCGGAAGGAGGTAGCGTTTTTTATGTCAACGGAAGCAAGCAGATAAAGGTATTTGAATCGGTTTACACCGATACACTTGATGTTTTTTTAAGCGAAAGCGGAGCTCTGGTTATTAAGCAATTCTATTATAGCGCCTGTCTTACTGAAGCAGGGAAACAATATTCATCCGACCAATTTATCGAGATTCATAACAATACCGACCAGGCAGTATATGCCGATGGAGTTTCAATATTGGAACATGAATCTTATTCTTTAGATGACCCCTATTGGGGGTGGATGGAAGATACACTTGTTTTTAGAATGGTATGGAGTATTCCCGGCGATGGCGACGATGTGCTCATTCAACCCGGAGAAAGCATTGTTATAGCAAGAGATGGTATCAATCATCAGGATCCGGTTTTGGGAAACCCCCTTTGTCCGGTAAACCTGGAATTTGCCGATTTTGAGTTTTGGGTAGCATCTGCCTCGGGAGCAGACCTCGATGCTCCCTACGCTAAAAATATGGTTGAAAATCTCGTTACTTTCAGAGGAATAGACATTGCATTTCACACCAGAGGAGGGAGTGCTATAGCATTGGCGTACATTCCTGGAACACAGGAAGAAAGACAGGAGTTTATCGACACCCATCTTACTTACAAGCTTTCATCTCCCGACAGGTATTACGCAAAAATACCTATTGAATACATACTCGATGCCGTTGAAGTAACCTGGGATGAAGAGCATGCTGTATATAAAAGGTTCCCGATAGAATTAGATGCCGGATATACTTACGTTTCCGAAGGTTCAAAATCCGGAAAATGTATTAAAAGAAAAGTGAAAGAAGTTGTTAATGGTCGTTTTGTATATCAGGACACCAATAACTCAAGTAACGATTTTGACAAAGATGTTATACCTAATCCCTGGGTAAATGAAGAATAGACTCATCCTATATAGTATCCTTTGTCTGTTAACAAGCGCATTATTAGCGGCTGAACCCGACAGTATAAACTATGAAAGTTCTGTCAATAGCCTTCAACTGTTTCCGGTATTAAACCCCTTTCTGCAATCTTCTAACCCTGCCGGATTAGCCCTCAACCCTGATTTAAATGTAGCTTCTGCAAGCTTTAATTACAAAAAGGTTAAAGGTGATTATAAAAAAGCAATGCAGGGAGATCGTTCCCGATCTTACGCCATCTTTACAGAAGGCTATAAAAAACAGGGCAAATCATCGTTCTACGGTTCATTTTCCTACGACAAGAGTCTCGAAGATAGTGTTAACTACAGCGAAGTAAATAATCCTTACAGAGAATCTCCCTATTTGCTGCTGGATAGTGCCGGAGTAAACGATATTTACGACAGAGAATTTTTTACATTGCATGGAGCAATGGCTACACCTTTGTTTAACCACCTGTATTGGGGCTTTTCTGCAAATATGAATACTGGCCTGGCTGTTCAGGACAGAGACCCTCGTTCAGAAAATAAAGTTCTCAACATTGACTTATCCAAAGGGCTCCTTCTTTCATATCCGGGTATAAGCATCGGGTTGAATGCGCTCTATTCTTACTATAATGAAGAAATAGAAGTTGACGTTATAGAAAAACATGCACACTACGATTTCCTCCACGTATATGCTTTGAATAAATTTACCGACTGGGAGGCTGATTCTTATAACAAATTGTATAAAAGGCATACTGCCGGTGGAGAACTGCAATTTAGATTCCAAAACGCTGTATTTACATCTCTTTTGGGAGGAAAATTTCTATACCTCAGGGAATCGATTGACGATGGGCGAAAACTGGGAAACGCCTCATGGAATAGTATCCTGAACTATTCCGAACTAAAAGGCAATAAGTTTAAACTGTTTAGCATTAACTCATTGCACCTCAACTCGCAGATTCATCGCCTGGAAATTGCTTACAATAATTCCTGGTATATTGGTTCCGAATTTAAAGAAGCATTAGAAAACATTGGAGAACTCAAAGTAGACCAATGGATTTTCTATTGGCTCGAAGAAAAACTGGCTATTCAATATAATAACCTGGATATCAACTACAACTTTATTCTTTTGAAGGATAAATTCAGCAAAAATATAGATATAAGCCTTGGCTGCAGGCTGTATGGCAAACAACAAGCCTATTACCTTCCTGATATGAATGAGGAATTCAGAAATTTACGTTTTTCAGCATCGTTAGATAAAAGTTTTTTTCTGAACAAACAGGAGCTTGCAATCGGGGCAGGCCTTCAGTATAAAAAGAACATAAAAGCTTCGCGCAACTACGATGAAAGCAGCCCGATTAGCCGTTTCATTTTAAATAACGACTATAATTATATGTCGAGCAATTATGTTGCTTACTCGGCAGATGCTACATACGCTCGCGATTTAAACAGTATATTCGATAAAATATTTGTAAATGCGAGTTATAATTACTATACAAGTGGCGATTTATACCGCTCTTGCCTAACATTTAAAACCGGAGTAATATTTTAGAAATAACTATATGAGCAATGTGATTGAATGTAAAAACCTTACCCATTATTATGGGAAAAAGATGGTTTATGAGAATCTTAGTTTCAATGTAAAAGAAGGAAGCATCCTTGGCTTGCTTGGAAAAAATGGAACAGGTAAAACAACGACCATTAATATTTTGCACGGATTTTTGCAACCCCGGTCGGGCGAATGCCTCATATATGGAGAAAGCAGCCAACACCTTTCACCTGAGAATAAAAAACGTATAGGCTTTCTTATTGAAGGTCATGTACAGTACTCTTTTATGAATATTCACCAAATTGAAAAATTCTATTCAGGGTTTTATGAAAACTGGAATCCAAAACCTTATTGGGAGTTGATGTCAAAACTGAAGGTTACTCCTACGCAGAAAATCTCAGCCATGTCGTGCGGGCAAAGATCTCAGGTAGCCCTCGGACTTATTCTTGCCCAGGAGCCCGACTTGCTTATTTTAGATGACTTTTCCATGGGGCTCGACCCGGGTTACAGAAGACTTTTTATCGACTACCTGCGTGCATATGCAAAAGCAGAGAATAAAACTATTTTCACCACCTCGCATATTATTCAGGATATGGAAGCCCTTATTGACGATGTGCTTATTATGGATTACAACCGGATATTGGCACAAAAGCCTATTCATGAATTTATGTCAACCTTCAAACAATTCAATTTTAATCTGGAAAATCCTGACCTTGATCTGGAAAAAGAAGATTTTGTGGTAAACATTGAAAAAACCAGAAACGAAATTGAGCTATATACCTATGAGTCTGAGGCATTTGTTACAGACTTCCTGAAAAAGAATAATATTCAACACAGCAATTTCAAACAAACAGAAATGAGGCTTGAAGATGCATTTATTGGACTAACCGGAAAATATTAAAACTATGTTTAAATCAGTAATATATAAAGAATGGCTAAAAACCAGGTGGTTACTCATTGCTCTCACACTTTTAGGAGTACTTGCAATGGGCATTATTTTTCTGAAAGTACAACATGCCATAACTTTCAATGGAGCAAATCAATATTGGTACTTATTGCTTTTTCAAAACCTACAGTATTTTAAAACGGTAAAATTTATTCCGGTAGTTATTGGGTTATTAACTGCTTTAGCTCAGTATATACCCGAAATATCGAGCAAGCGAATTAAACTTACCTTCCATTTACCCATTAACGAAAATAAGATAATGCTTATGATGTTAGCTTACGGCATTTTTTCCCTGCTTATATCATTTGCCATACTTTTTGTTGTATTTATTATTGTAAGTAATAACTTTCTGCCTTCCGAGATAGTGAAAACTGGTGTAATTTCTGTAATTCCATGGTACCTTGCCGGCTTTGCCGCTTATTTTATGGGAGGATTAATTACCCTGGAAGCCATCTGGAAATACAGGGTGTTCTATATATTGGCCTCTGCAGCATTTATCGTTTTCTTTTTTGAGCCGGCAATAGCCGGAGCATATGCAACTTTAAATGTAAAACTAGCCGTTCTGACCTTGTTAATCAGCTTGTCGCTTACCTTTTCTGCCTACCGATTCAGAAAAGGCGAAATGTAGTCTCTCATCCATAGAAAAAGAAAAAAAATGAATAAGATAAGCAGATATATACTGGTATTGATTACGATAATGGCAATGGCTGTAGCGCTGCCAAAATTTTATTGGCTGGCTTTTGAAAAGCCTGTAAGAACTCCATTCATTATGTATAGTTCTTCAGAAAAGGATTTTATCATCCTTAGAAGAGAAAATGAAATAATACGAACAGATACGAAAGGAAATAGCTATACGCGAGAAGAATATGAACAGAAATTACCTCTCTTTTACGCAAGACAACTACTAATTTCGGGGGCAATGCCAGATTCTGTTAATGGAGTAGCTATGGATATCCACGAAATTAACCATTTCAGGTCTCACTTTAGATTTAAACCACGTGAAATGAAAAAGCCTGAGCCGGGGCTTTATCCTTTGTTTGAAGCTGAATCGGGCCGTGCTAACCTGGAAATGCCAAGCGACTTCTTCAGAATAAGCGATCGTATGGAGTTTGTTGATGCAGTGTCAAACACCATTGATGAGAAAAAAACACAGATGTTTACAACGGTGCTCAACAACAGAGCATTTCACTTTCCGGCTAAAAAAATTGCGGGTATTCCCACAACAAGAAAATCAGTTGAAGAAGGGTACATTATTGTAGATGCCAAAGATGAAATGTATCATGTAAAAATGATTAAAGGTAAGCCATATGTGAAGAAGTTTGCTGTTCCTGATGGCTTGATTTTCAAGCATATATCCTGCGTAGATTTCAGCGATAAAAAATACTATTGTTACCTTATCTCCAATGAAAATGAATTGTACATTTTAACCCAGGATGATTATCGGTTTATACAACTTCCGTTTGAAGGGTTTGACCCTGACCAGGACGAGTTACGTATTTACGGTAACATGTTTAATTACACTATGACAGCCAAAAGGGAAGGTCAGATAAAAGCTGTAGCATTAAACAGTAACTACGAAAAAGTTGACGAATATATCGAAACATGGACAAAACGGGAAGAGACAAAACAGGGTAAAGCAGCAAACATCCTTTTTCCGGTTCAATTAAGCTTAAGCAGTAAAAACAACAGCTATATTAATCTGTATCCAACCTGGCCAAAGTCGTATGGGTGGATTATTCTGAACCTTTTGTTTGTAGTTGTACAAGTTGTTATTATCAGAAGAAGCCATCTTAAACCTGGCAAAAATATAATTGATTTAGCCATTGTTGCAGTTAGCGGAATTTTTGGATTTATTGCTGTAAATTTTTTCCAAAACAAATTCTTCGATTAACGATTTCAATTGACAAACTGAGTATAAAAAGAAATTAAGAGAATTAACAGGTGCCCGGCAAGTTCAGGTTTTTTATACCCCGCATTTTGCCTTAGAAAAGCAAAAAAACTATGACAATGACGAGGTGAAATAGAAAGATGCAATGATGTTTGAGAACTATGTAAGAGATGTGTATGGTTCTGGCAAACATCGAAAAATGCGTGGTGGTAAGCTTAGGAAACATTCATCATTTCCAAACAACTTTGGGCAACGAATAAATAGCAAATCTGTAAGTGTAAAAACAATTGTTTCTGAGATAGGAGGCAATGAGGGGACTAATGGTGGAGAATATACAAATGCACAGGATAATACAAAAGTTGCACCAGTTAAAACCATAAACGTCCAACACATTCTTGAGTACATGGATAAAAATAAATTGGAAAAGTTAACCATAGAATTTTAATATTATGAGAAAAAAGAAACTGTTGGGGATTAGTTCCATTATAGTTGGTGCTATTGTTTCTATATGCATATTATTTGTGTGGTTATTTGTAGATTTCTTTTCCAATAATGGATTGATTAGTTCATTAGGAATTTTTATCTATTTTTTGATACTTATACTTGCCGGAATTCTTCTAATGGCAAAATCAAAATATGCGATTATTAGTTACTGGTCTTTTTCTTTTGGGGTAGTGGTAGAACGGATAGCTTCTCTGTTAATATTTAATTTGAGCTGGGTAGAAGTAGCCATTCCTTTATTATTGAGTTTGCCATTTATTATAACAATCGTAACAAATAAGAGTTATGCAAATAAGAAAGAGATATACTTTGCCCTAATTATAAGTATGTTTTTGAATATTTGCCTTGTATTCATATACTTGAAATATCCCAATCTGATAATATAAAGAAAGAAAACCCGGCATTGTGCCGGGCTTTGCTTTTATAAGGTAATCATATTTACACACTATAAATCTGCAGGTTTTTTTATACCCCGCATTTAGCTTTAGAAAAGCAAAAAAACAGTATTTTAATAATAACCTTGTCCAAATTATAGAACAAATAAATCAAATGCTCAAAGACGATGAACAAAAATAAAGATATAAATGGTAAGTATACATTGATTAACTCTAAACGATTTTACATCAAGAAAGCAACTGGACAAATATTGGCAATAGTTGCCATATTACTTGGTGGAGCTGTTATTGGAAGAGGAAGAGATGGTAGTTTCATTAGTTTGTTCGTTGATGTTCCTTTTTTTGTCGAAGTACTGTTATTTGTTTTTGCTCTTATTTTAGTTGGGGTTTCAGTGGCACTTCAGCTCAATAGGGAAAAGAACAAAGGAGAAATTTACTTTGGCACAGATACTTTGAATTTATCAGGTAAAGAAATCAGCTTGGCAAATACCCTATTAGCCGTTTCTCTTAATGCTTCAAAAGAAAAAAGGATATATGAGCGTACAATAAAGGACAATGGAGGCAATAACTGGATTGAATTTGTACAAAATGGTGAACTAAAGAAATATGAATTTTTAATCCCGTCACAGAAAAAAGAGGAAGAGTTGACCGGGTTAATTGATGAGTACTGGAAGAAAGGGTTTAAAGTTGAACTGAAAGCTTCACCACCATCTTTTTGGGAGAAATTAAGTTTTTAAAATTAATCAATAAGAAAACCCGGCGATTTGCCGGTTTTTTTGTTATATGTAATTGAAATATTTTAAGCTCCGTAAGCCTGCCGGGTAAATCACTTATAAACCACCCGGCTAACCTGCAAAAAAGGTTGGAGCAGTCTCATCCGCTGGAACAAAATGGAGGTCACAATTTGCGACCTCCAATTAGCTGATTAAATTTGTAACCCATCAAACAAGAATCAAATGCCTGAAGAAAAAAACGACAACAGTATAATGCTGCCGGATGAAGTTATCACTAGTAAAATATATCTTATCAGGGGAGAAAAAGTAATGCTCGACAGTGACCTTGCAGAACTGTATGGAGTTGAGACACGGCGGTTAAACGAGCAGGTAAGAAGGAATATCTCAAGGTTTCCAGAAGATTTTATGTTTCAACTGACAGAGGCAGAGTTTGAAAACTTGAAGTCGCAATTTGCGACATCAAGTTGGGGTGGTCGCCGCAAATTACCAAATGTGTTTACAGAACACGGAGTTTTGATGCTCTCAAGTGTTTTAAATAGTGAAAAAGCAATTAAAGTTAACATTCAGATTATGCGGATATTTTTAGTTTTTAGTTATCTCGATGAACTGATGGAAAAACAGGAAAATCCGGAACCAAGGAGACAAATCGGTTATAAAAGAAATAACGAAGATTAATCCCCATGCCAACACTTCCAATTCTTCTGCACAAATCTTTTATTATGCTTTTTTAACGGGGTTTTATCTGTTTCAACAGTATATCATCAGCATTTTATGATATAAAGAGTAATTTCCTCTGAATGTAATCATCTGATAGTCAGATCTAAATCGATAAACAAGATTATTTTGTCTCAATGCGTACTTTTTGTGTAGAAATACAATCTTTTTATTTATGTTTTATAATCTCGATTTGCCATCGAAATGAGCAGGAATCGGTATTCCTAAATAATCTAATACGGTAGCCGGCACGTCAACAATTCTGGGTGTGTTTGAAAAGTCGTATGCTTTGGTAGAGGTGTTATATGTTTTCTCAATCTTTTTGTTTTCAACGTTGTCTCCGCTGGCGATAAAGAAAATATTTCGTTCTTCGAAAGAGGTGCCACCATGCGACCCTTTTATGGTGCCTCCATGGTCGGGAGTAACCATAATTAACCACTCTTCGTTTTTGAAGTTCGGACGTTTACGCATGTTTTCTATTATTTTACCAATAAGTACATCTGTAGTTTCTATGGTTTGTATATATGGTGCTATTGAGGGGTTGAAACCATAGTGATGCCCGGCGTGGTCTACATCGTCGAAGTGGATAAACATCACATCGTCGTCACTTTTTTCTATGCGTTTGGCTACTGCGTTTACCATTGCACTGTCATTCTCAAAGTTTTTTTCAAAATCGGCATGACTTACAATTTTGTCGTTTATCGGGTTCCATACCACCAAAGATGCAGTATTTAAATCGGGGTTGTAGTCTTCTATAAATTTGAAAATATCGGGATACTTATCGTAGTGCGTGTGCCCAAAATTGTTGTGGTCGGTAGCGCCGTGTTTATCGCCCCAAACGCCTGTTAGTATCGACGACCAACCGGTGGCGCTAACTGTGGGAGGTTGCGTTAGGGCATCAAACGAATAGGTTGCATTGCTTATTAATGCGTCAATAGTAGGCGTGTGTGCTTTTATTAAAGCATCAGGGCGGCATCCGTCTATGCCTATAATTAATACTTTCTTTTTGTTATAGGCATGCGCTGAAAATGTAAATAAACAGGCTAAAGCAAGTAAACAAGTTCTAAGCATAATGTTTCGTTTTTAGGATTAATAATATGGTACAAATAATTTTAAAAGTAGTAGTTTGTTTTCAAATTTGGTTTATTTAATTTTTTATAATTCTTTTATAAGCTACCTCGCCATTTTGGGTATTAATTTTGATTACATAAATCCCTTTGTTAAATTCCTTTAACGAAAAAGTAGGTTTATGAATAGTTTTTATCTTCCTTCCTGATATTTCATAAATTATTGCAGACAGGAAAACGTCATTTTTAATGTCGATATTTACTATGTTATCCGAAGGATTTGGAAAAACAGATATGTTGTTGCTTCGGGTGTAATCTATTATGGATGACGGGGTTGTGTGTTCGTATGCACCTATGTCGATAACGCCGTTTTCAATACGGTTGCTATTTAGTATATCTTTGGGCCAATAGTCTTGAGGATTGCCCGGATAATAGGGGTCGTTTGTGTATCTGTCAAGGTAGCGTTGGTAAGCATTTGTTGAGCCATCAATATAAGTTTGCGTTCCGTTATCTATTGCCGGTGAATTTTGGCCGGGGCTATAATCTTCGTTAGCAGTATCAACATATAAAGGGTCGCCAACCATATTATTTGCAGCCCAGGGCTGGCTGTTCAAATCGTTAATAGTTGTATAATTGGTGTTGTTTATTCTTACATCTGAATTATATGAATCGAAAAGATTATTGCCCATATAAATGGAAAGGCCTTTACTTGTATTGAAAGTTATAGTTCTGGATGATTGGTCTATGCCAGAAGAAATATTGGTAAAGATGTTATTGTAAATATGCATTTTATCTGAACTGCCATGCCGGCTGGTACCTGACCATATACCATGGCAACTATTATCAATAACATTGTTGATAATATAGTGTTCGCCATATTGGGTAAATAGTGTTATCCCCGAACAAAGCCGCCATCCGTCATTAAGTTCTCTACTCCTGTTGCTAAAAAAAAGATTGCCAATAACAAACAAAGAGCCTGTCATAGGATCATCGGCTACATGATTCCACCCGGAGGAATTATTGGTACTCACATTAGCAATCCACCAATTGTAATCTCCCAAATCATATTGATGTCCGTAGGCTTGTCCAAGGCTGCCTGCCGTTGCATAAGAATTGGTACAGTAGTTACTTGAGAATATAACATCGTGCGATCTTTTTGTCCACCCTAAAGATTGACGAGCATACTCCAGGTAATTGCCGGCAACAAAAATATGATGATTACCGCCACTGGACGCTTTTTGGTCGCCTACTTGTACTAAATCTCCCGAAATGCTTTTTAATAAACCATCTGTCGGATCTGGCTCTTCTCCTACAATTGCCTTGTTATCAATTATCCATATTCTATAGGTTTGGTTACCGTTTATATATCCATTTACTTTATAGGCATGATGGTCGCCATCTCCTGAACTCCAATCGTAACCGCCGCCACAATTCTTAAATATATTCTTGTAAGCAACTATATCATGCAGCTCGGCACCGGCAGATTCACTGGAGCTTAGACCGATAATTGCACCTCCTCCGCTTATGTAATTAAGGTTTTCAAAACGAAGGTTTTTCAAAGTAATATGATGGGTAGGTCCTTCTCTATCTCTTGTTAACCTAAGAGCACCGTTGCGTGTGTTGCCGCCTATCCATTGAAGATTTTCCAAGATTGTATGGCTACTATTGTACATTGCCAGCATAAAATTGCTAAATACCGGTTTATCATCGGGATCGCCATATATCCATGCCGGTTGGTTGCTTGTGCCATGAAACTGAGGCGACCAACTGTGATAAAACCCATTGTCTTTACCATAAGTTCCACCTTTTAACCAAATAACGGTACCTGCCGGAAACACATCGCTAATCCAACTATTGGTGGGTATTGTTAAGCGAGGTCTGTCAGGATAACCAAATCTTCCATAGTTTCCTGTTAGTTCTCCTTCTAACACATCATCAGTTGCATTGGGGTGGCCGGGTGCTACGTAATAATAATTTTCAGTTGCCGACGTGGGCCACGACGAAGGTTTTTCCAACTGAATGGTAAAGGGATCGTACGACCAGTCTGTATAAGGAATACCGGGGTAATTCCATACTTGTGATGAAAGTAATTGACTGAAAAAGGAAAATAAAACGATAAGGGATAAATGAAGTTTTATATTTTTCATAAGTAGTTTCTTAAAGCTATTAAAACAGTATATAACCTGTTTGTTATGAGCGTGTTGTTCCTGAAAATATTAAAGCAATTTGTATTCTATATGCGTAATTACCTTTGCAGGTTTTAAGGATAAAAGTATACGATTACGATACAAAAAGCCAGGCATTCAAAATATAAGAAAAATTTTTCTATTATGTTCTTAAATCTTAAAAATAAAGAAAAGAGGGTAAAGTAGAAGTGGAAATAAATAAAAGATATTGTGCAAAAATTTAGTTTACATGCTTTTGATTTTTTTATTTCAAATCTGACGGGATAACAAGATTGTAACCTGGTTTTATTATAATTAGTTTTTTGTAGGAATTAAGTAATTTTATTCTCGAAAAGCCTCTCTTGTTTCAACAGTAGTTTTTATAGCGTACAAAAACAGATTGATTTTTTATCAGGTTTAATACTTCTTTGGAGATACTCCAAAATGTTTCTTAAATGATTTTGAGAAATAAGAATATGAGCTAAAACCGGTTTTATCTGAAATTTCAGAGAGAGATAAATTCCCTTCTTGGAGCATCTCAGCAGCCTTTTTTAATCGATAGCTATTTAGAAATTCGATAGGCGTCATATTCATTAATCCTTTCATCTTTCTATAAAAACTAGTTCGACTAAGCCCTAAATCCCTTCCAATATAATCAATGTTCAATTTTGGATTCGAGAGTTCTTTTTCCAATACTGCGGTTAATTTATTTATTAATCTCTTGTCGTATTCACTCAATACCACAGGAATTGGAATCTCTTTTTCTGTGCTTGTTTGTGGTGTAGAATAATATTGTCGAAGTTTATCTCGTGCTGTAAACATATTTTTAATAGCCAGCAGTAAATAGTCGACATTGAATGGTTTGCAGATATATTGATCAGCTCCTTTTTCGAGGCCTTTTATCTGATCATAAATAGTACTTTTGGCTGTAAGAAGAATAACGGGAATATGGCTGAGTTCCGGATGTGTTTTAACCAGGTTGCATAACTGATAACCAGACATTCCAGGCATAAGTACATCACTGAGTATTAAATCTGGCAACTTTTTTTGCGCCAATTCCCAGCCTTTGTTTCCGTCTGGAGCTTCAATAATTTGATAGTCTATAGCCAGGAGGTCTTTTATGAATTCAAGTAACTCCAGGTTATCTTCAACAATCAGAATAGTATATTGCTTTTTTATGGTAAGTTTTGTTTTTTCTGGTTGCGGGTTGCTTTGAAGTGCTGTTATAATTGATTCAGGAGAAACCTGTTTTTCGTTGTCAGCATAAACGTCATCAACCGGGAGAATAAACGAAAAAATCATTCCTCCGTCAGCATGAACCTGTGCTTTAATTTGGCCATTATGTTTTTCGACTAAATGTTTAGTATAATGCAGTCCTATTCCACTGCTTCCATAATCTGGCTTAAGTCCTAATGGCCCATTAATTGTGCGGTAGCGTTTAAACAATTCACCAAGCTTACTTTCTTGGATGCCTTGCCCTGAATCGATAACCTCAACTTCAAAATATGAGTTACAGGATAAGCTTGTTTTGTAAGAATACTTTATCTCACTATCAGATTTACTCAGTGTTTGTGTTTTTATATCGATGTGTCCTTTTTCTGGTGTATGCTTTAATGCATTGGAAAGCAGGTTATGCAGGATTTTATCCAATTTATCAATATCAACCCATAGCGCAAGACTATTGACATGAGGTGAAAAGGTTATTGTAATTTGCTTTTTTACGGCAGGATATAAAAAAACATCCTGAATATTTCTGATGTGCTGTATAATATCCTCTTTTTGTACCATCAATGATAAAATCCCGTTTTCAATTTTGCTGAAATCAAGTAACTGGTTGATTAATCTGAGCATATTTGCAACGTTTCGGGAGATTGTATCCAAAAGCTTTTTGTTTGTCCCTTTTAACTCCTTTTGGCTGGATAATTGTTCAATGGGAGCAGAGATAAGAGTTAGAGGCGTCCTTAATTCATGAGAAATATTGGTAAAGAAATTCATCTTCATCTCAGAAATTTCATGTTCTCTAAGTCTTTCATTATGTTCTACTTCCAATAATTTACGGTTCATTTTTACTTTAAAAACTAAACGGAAAAGATAATACGTGGCAGATATGAAGATTAGTAAATATAGCAACCATGCCTGCCAGGAAAACCATGGTGCCGGTTTTATTATTATTTGAATGCTGGCAGGATTTATACTTTCAATTTCATCACGATTGATTGCTTTTACACGAAAGTTATAACTGCCTGCCGGAAGATTTGAATAGCTGGCTCTTTTGAATTTCCCCACATAATTCCACCTTTCATCAAAACCTTCAAGTTTATATGCGTAGCTTAGTTTATCTGCAGCGATGAAATCAAATCCCGTAAAGTCCAAAGAAAAATTTGATTGTTTGTGGTTAAGAGTGATGCTACTGGCATAAGATATGTTTTTGGAGAGGTTAAAGCTATTGGTCTCGGGGCGGATACTTCGGTTTAAAATTTTCAAGTCTTCTAAAACAACAGTTGGGGGCGCTTTGGGGGGCGGGGAACCCATAGGATTAAAAAAAGTAAGTCCGTGGTTTCCTGTAAAAAAGATTCTGCCATCGGTATGTTTTAATCCGCCTTTTTCGTGGTATTGATTCCCTAGCGTGCCATCATTGCTCGAATAATTTATAAATGTTTTATTTGTTGGGTTTAATTTGGATATTCCGTTTGAGGTACTCATCCATAAAAAGCCTTCAGTGTCTTCCTGGAAACACAAAACGTTATTATTAGATAATCCATTCTTTTTTGTAAAAGTTTGCACCTGAGTTCTATCCACACATATCAATCCATGTCCATAACTACCTCCCCATATCCTGTTTTGGGAATCTTCAAAAAGTGTTACACATTTTTGTGCAGCAGAAGTTGCATCTTCAGGGACTTTTACAATTCTTGCTATTGTGTCTTCTTTGGCAAGCTTAAGAATTCCTTCACCATAAGAAGAAAAAAGAATATCTCCTGAATCCAATATGCACACATCAGGGATATTGCCATAATAGAAGGTTTGGGGAGGCTTTTCGTCAAGTATATTGTTTCCTTTAATTTTAATTAATCCGTTCCATGAACCAATCCAAAGGTTTCCTGCCTCATCTTCTTTCATCGTCCTTACTTGGGAAATGCTTTTTCGCTTAAGAACATTGAGGTCTCCAATGGGTGAAATATCTGCTGCTATTAACTGATCAGCCAGGCCGATCCATATGCGATTCTTTGAATCGATAAAAAGAGATTCTATTGGTTTATTATCCTCTAATAATGTTGAGTTTTTAGCGTTATACACTTTCACTTTTCCCGAAGGCATGTATGAATAGAGTCC
>PDWI01000774.1_pt1 | contig 51813 bp, 51 predicted proteins | sample 1430891 | NCBI WGS metagenome assembly PDWI01 (sample SAMN01162508, study PRJNA174530) | Oral metagenome, whole genome shotgun sequencing project. | biome: Marine environment; feature: Marine mammal; material: Swab sample of the gingival sulcus; isolation source: swab sample of gingival sulcus... | reverse complement strand
CCCCTTGTCCATCAGTAGGGATGGTGAGGGCCATTTTTTAGTTTTTCGAAAATAAAGATTACCAATGGCGAATTTTTTCATTTTCGAAAAGTAGAAAAATCCCTCTCTTTTGATTTCTGCCTGATTATCAAGATGTCAAAGAGCATCAGCCGACTTTTCAAATTTCGAAAATCAATCTCGGAACAAAGATAAGGATTAATGGTTTTGTCGCGTAGGTATAACCTCCTCTTCTTTTTTCGTTTATTCTTGTGCAATAACGGGTAATACGGTAAAATTGACCCTATCTGTGGTCAAATCCTCATTAAAACGAATGGTCACCTTCATTCCCCTTTCCAACTCTTTAAATTGGATATTCGGTTTTTTCTTGCGTTTCTTTTCCAATCTTTCATTAAACTTCTTGATGATATTTTCCTTAGACTTTGCAAAAATACTACCCTCTTGGTCTTGCATCCTAACATACGCTCCCTCTTCTATGATTGTTACCTCTACTCTATCATCTTTTTTGTAGAGGGTTGCTCTTGAGCCACAAGCTCTGTAGGGAGGATGTTGTTCCTTTTCTTCTCTTATTCGTTTCTGTTCCCTTTGCTTTTCCTCTCTCTCTTTGCGCTCTTGCTCTTTTCTTTGTGCCTCTTTTAGTGCTTCTTCCGAAACCTCCTCAAATTGTCCATACCCCACATTTGTTTTAGCACCCACTCCCAAGTCCAATATAATTTGTTTAAACAGCTCTTTTTTATGGTCTGCCGTTAGGCCATTACTCTCCTTCAAATCAAATTGAAATTGGTAAGTTACCTCTCCGTTTATGCGTAAAAATTGTACCGGGTTAGGGTCTTGCAAAGGATTTTCATGATGTGTTGTGATATAATCCGAACCCAATAGTGTCTTCTCGGAAGACAATGGGGTGGCCTCAAAGAAGATATCTCTTTGGTATATGGAGGTATCTTTGCCTTCAAAAACCGTTTTTATAAACTCTTTTTCTTTAAAATCGGCCGGTAAATCTATGTGCAATCGTTCCTTTAGGATCGTTGTTATATAGCCCTTCCTGCTTTCACAACCTGCTCTTAAGACTCCTTTTATGGAAGAACCGTTTATGATGGGAAGCCCTCTCGTATAGTCAAAATAAAAACCGAGTTTAAATTCGTTTTGCTGTCCTCCTATCTCGTGTTGATACCCTGCACCATACAACAATCCCGGATAAACAGTTTTTAATTTGAAGGTTTGTGTTGTCTCCAGGGAGGAGATTTCGTAATCTAACTTTTCCCCAAACACCTGATTTTCTGACAAAACAGGTGTTTCTGTCTCCAGAGAGGAGCTTTTGTAATCTAATTTTTCCCTTTTTATCTCTTCCATGATGGAGGATGCCTCCAATACAAATTCTCCATTTTGACGGAAGGTTATTCCCTCAAAATATACTCTGTTGTAGAGCAGTCCTAAATTATTCATCTTTTGCTATGTTAAACGTTCTTACGGCTAATTTTAGGGCAGAAACAATATGTTCGATATCGCTTTGTATCTGGTGTAACTTATACAGATCCAGATCGGTTTGACGATAGTTAGCTTGTTCTGTTTTTTTTGTTTTTTTGATTACATATTGAATCAAATCCATGTCATCGTCCGTTGTCTCTCCCTCCAAAACATAAAGTATGGCGCGTAACCATTTGGAACTTTCTCCCTGTTTCCCTTCATTATTATTAAAGAATATTAGCGTTGGCAACAAGCCGGACTGGCGAATACTGGCGCCAAAACCTGCAATATAGCTTTCGTATACTCCTTGAACGATCCCTTCTTCATTAGCGATTCCCACTTCTTTAATGGCTTTCATGGCCCCGGGAATATAGTTGTTGATGATATCCTGTTTTTTCATGACTGCTCTATTTTTGAAATGCAACAAAACCCATAACCTATGGAGCCATTGGCCCCTATTTGCACCGGATTTTTGGTGATCAACGCTTCGAATGCTTGTAGTCGCTCGGCGTTGTTCTCTTCTATTTTTACAAAGAATACAAATCGCGAAGCCTTGGGTACCACTTCTTCATACCACAAATTTTTGCTTTGGCCATTTTCTAATTGATTCCGGGCAATCACAGGCAACCTCTCGGTTAAGTATTGCAAGTCGTTATAATGAAATACGGCAATATTATCACCAATATATTGGTTTGTTGCCGCTAACCCCCCAATGGAAGTGTACTCTTCTAAGCGTTGTCCTTCACGCTTTGTTTTAGGCTTTTCCATTTCGCCTTCTTCCGAAAAATCGATGAGATGGTCTAAGCCCAAAGCTTTGCCTGTGTAATTGATTTGTGCTATTAACTCTTTTGCTGTTGCGTTGTAATAGGGAATACCTTTTGCCCGTACGGGAAATGACAATAAATCGGCAGGTAATATGTTGTAATTCCCCACATTTGATTCCCCTTTTTCGTCCGATCCAAAGATATAATTTATATCCTCCTTTTTTAGACCATAGTGTCTGCAATATTCTCTTAATGCCCCTTTCAAACTTGACGAAAAAATGGTTGGAAGCCCCGTTGTTACATCTCTTTGTACGGCATTATCTATGATATCGTAGTTTGTTCCGCCAACGCCTACATGCATATTGGTTAAACATGTGATTAAATAAGCTCTTGTTGTCATGATTGTTTATTTTGAATTTTATAACTGTTGTATCCTATTTTTTGAAAACGGTGTTCACTTTTTATTGCTTTTTCAAAGGCTTCCTGTTTCTCTTTGGTTTTAAAGTAAAAGACAGAACCTTTGGTATAGAGCTGTAACTCTTCCGATTTATGCAAGTTGTTTTCTTTGTATTTCTCTTGATTCTCGTTGTCTTGTTTAATGGAGTAGTATTTTTTCGTCTTGCCCATTTCGGCTCGTAAACATCTGAAATTGACAATATCCGTAATGGCAAAATCACAAATATTACCCAACTCTTCCTCAATATAGGCATCGGATAATAAGATGGCTTTATCGACTGATGAAGAGTTGAAAAGGAATATTCTGTCATCGTTTTGAATCTCAACTTTCATCTCAAATAGTTGACGTTCTCCTCCCAAGATAACGATAGAATTTCCTAAATCTACCTCATCATTAAAACTTGCGTAAAAGGCAAAACAGAAATCTTTTTTCATTTTGTAAAATGTTTGCACATAAAATGCCTTTTCTTGAACTTTTTCTTTGGCCTTAAAGTCAGGTTTTTTGATACCTGTTTGTTGATGCTTTATGAAAATATCACCATAGGAAAAGATGTTTCCGTTACGGTCTGACCAAACATCGGCAATCCCTATTTTGGGATCATAACCTTTTATGTAGGGCAAGTCATGGTGAAATGAAAACTTCAAATACTGGTATTCTTTTTCTCCACTTTTGATGTATTCTTTGCTTTGTGGGAATAATTTTTCATCCCCTTTCATTAAAAACAGGGATGAGATAGCGTCTATCTTGCCAAAATCATTGTCTTTGTTGTACGTAAAACTTTTGTTACCAATCAATGCGTTGGCTTTTTCGCTATGTTGAATCGTATTGTTCTCAAAAATACTTTTGTCTGCTTTTTTCAGCAATTCATAACGCAACATCCCTAATAAGGTGGTTTGTTGCGGCAAATAACCCGATTCTACGAAATAATTTTGGTTATGGGTCCCAAACTCCTTTCCCGTACCAAAGAAGAATTTATCTAAGGGCCTGATTTTTATCAAATATTGTGTCATAATTTACTCCTTTTTCGCGTGGATAAAATGATAATAACGTAATCCGCCATATAGTGTTGCGATGTTTTTTTCGTTCAATTGCTCGCGTTCCTCTATCGTTGCGTTTGCCAAGTTATTTTCCGTGTAGAGAAGTTTGGTTAGTTCTAATATATTATCAAGAAAGCCATCTTTTTTCTTACTCTCCTTGTGGATATCTTCGTTAAAGAAGTTATTGTAAAACGCTTTAAAGCGGTCGTTTCTTTTGTTTTTGCTTTTGCTTTTGCTTTTGCTTTTGCTTTCTTTTTCTTTTTCTTTTTCTTCTTCCTCTATGCTGCCAATCTCGTTAAATATGGTTTTTAGTGTTTCCAGCTTATACATGAAGTTCGCAAAAAACGGTTTTTCACTTTGTTTGAGAAAATCTGTTAATTGTGTAAAAGATTTTTTATCCTGTTGAAAAACAGCTTCAAAGCTTTGTCCGCTATGTTTGGTAATATTAAGGGCAATCGCATTTTTGTTACCCTCTTTGGCTTTGGATAATTGTTTGTAAGCCAGTTTTAGCGATTGGTCTAAGGGGAATTTATAGTATGAGATGTTAATGCCAAAGGAGATAGTCGGATCTTTTTTCAACTTTAACTTTGTATACTTTTGGGTGATAAGGGTATCAAATTTGCCAGAGATTTCGTTGCAAATATTCAGAATGGTTTTTTCTGTTTTCTGGTTTTTCACTTCGGCAACGGGTGCAAAAAATAATAAATCATCTCCACCTACATATATGGGAGTTCCCTTCCATTTGTTGATAATCTCCAATGCTTGCAATGAAAAATGGTACAGTTTCTCAGAAAAAGATCGAATATCTCTTTTGAAGTCTTTGGACTTTTCCCCTAACTTTGTAATTAAGCTCCCGATATTATCCCCGTCGGCTTGAACGACTGCAATGTATTTATGGATAGGTTTATAGTCCTTGCACTCCTGTTCAAGTTTAAGGTAAAACGTATCTTGATTATCTTCCCTTATGGTGTGATTTAACAGAGATGTAGCTATCTCACTGATGCTTTTAAACGGTTGTCGTTCAAACTCATTTTGTATAAAAGTGTTGTAACCGTTGTCTCTAAGTTCGAAAAAGTCGGATAGACAATTGGTGAAAGTGGAGGGACTTGTTTGTTGTTGCAGTTCCTGAATAGTTAGATATTCATTCATTATCTCAACAGCATTACCTGTTCCCGCCTCTATCTCTTTGCTTACTGCTTTTATGGTGAGGTAGTGTTTCAAATGTTTTTTTATCGTATCCTTACGTATCTCCTTACGTGCCTCTTTTTGTATATCTTGGGTAATGATGTTTGCGAGATTTGAAACAACCCTCTCTCTCAACGCCTCAAAATCCTTCAATGTCCCTTCAAAAATAATTCTATCGGGGAATAATCCCACTTTTTTGTGGATTCTCTCTTGTAGCATATCGTCAGATATAAATGGTAGTAGAATAGCCTCCTTTTTTATTTCGGTTATTACCTCTTTGTAGATCTGTTTCATTAAATATGAAAACAGATAACTTGCCGACCACACTGCTTTGGTGCTGCGCGCCAGTTGTAGGGTTTTGTATATGGGGCCGATGGTTATGGCTGTGTATTTCATGAGAGTTGTTTTTGGAGTTGAGAATATATCGCTATTAATGCTTTTCTTAATGTTTTTGGAAATCCATTATCTCCGCCCTCTATTAATGGGCCAAGATCGTTACTAAAAGCATGATTGAAAAAAACGTCAAAATTAAAATCGTTGGGGATTTCTAAGACCAATCCGCTACGCTCGTTTGCCTGTATGTTAAATTTACTTCCTCTGTAATCATTGATGTATTCCGGCTCAAAGTAATCGAAATATACCATGGCCGAATTACCGCTGTAGATAGGTTTGAATAAAATTGGTGATTTAAATCGTGTTATCGTTTTTTGTACATCTTTCTTGGTAATGGTGAGATTTCTACCCCATTTTTCAGTCGTTGATAAGCCGAACAAATCTTTATGATTTTTTCTGTTTTTAGGGATGTTGTTGTTAAAATAGGCTTCTTTTATGGATCTTTTATCCCAAACAATTCCGTTTTTATTTAAATAATGAAATATGGCTGGTTTAAGATATATCCTGTTTCCTCTGATATTTAAGTTAAAACCACTTCTTAGGCTTTGATAAAACCAGTCAATATTTGACATGATCTTTTTATAGTCTTCTTCTATATTGTTTTCTAAGTTATCAATAGAAAAATGATATTTATATACTTTTGGATTTAGTGCGCTGTTTTTCAAAGTAAAACTTCCATATCCCTTGCTTTGCCTTGTTCCGAAATTATTTCGAAAGAAGAATTCAGGTAACTTGGATGTTATCTCCGATAAGAGGGGGTTGTCTTTACACGCTATTTTTCCCTTTACGCCCTCTGAAAAGACCAAGTGTTTATCTTTCGTATCCTCTCCCATATTTCCAAAATACATGGGAGCGTTTTTATGGTTTTCCTCAATAAGGACTTTTTGGTAGTTAATGGATAGAAAAGAGAGGGCATAATCCAATGCCCTATGACGTTTGTTGGCAAACCATTCAGGATGCTCTGCTTTTACTTTTTCAAAACCTCCCAGTTCCTTTATAATAAACCGATCCAGCTTGGGTTTTACTTCGCTTGCGCGCAATGTGGCTCCTGTTTCATTCCCCTGAAAATGGATGATCGGGGTGTGTTGTTGTAGGGTGAATTCTTTTATGTACATTGGTTATCTGTTTTTTGGGGAAGACAATGTATTGAGACTTTTTCTTCAACTCTTTTGATACGTTCAATTAGAGATGTATCCAGTTGTTGTTTGACCAAGCTATCAATGAGTTCCTTTATCTCTTTGATCACCTCCTCTTTTATCGTCTTTTTGTCAAACTGAAGTTGTGTGATCTTTTCTTCCTTTTTCTCGCGCTCTTTCTACCTTTTCTATACGCATCTCTTCGATCTTCTCTTGGTGTTTCAACTCGGTCTTTTTTTTATACCAATCAAAAAATTGCCAAATACTAACTGTTATTACAGTTGTTCCGCCAATAATGGCTACGGCCCATATTAAATCATTCATAAGTTCAATGTTTAAATTTGTTTCTAAAGATGAATAGCATAAAAACTATAATCGTCCAAATGGCAAGTATCGTAGTTACTAAGTCGTATAGGGTCAGGTTTGCGTTAATTCCTATTGATGACAAATTGCGGTTAAAAAAATGATCATTGATTGAGTGCATGCTAAAAAAGCCGATCAAAAGAGTCAAGGGCAAGAACAGGTTGGCCATTTGCCCCAAGTGAGTCTGCTCTTTCACACTTAGGTAATTGAAGAGTTCTTGCATTTCACCATCTAAGTCTTTAGCCTCTTTTTCCAGGTTCATCTCCTTTTGAAATAGGTTATATAGCTCGATTCCTTGAATTTGTGGTGTTATTTCACGAAAATAGATCTGATTGATAAATCGAATATAGTTTTCGTACAGTTCTCGTATGGCTTGTTCCGGTTTTACCTTCTTATTCGCAAATAGCCGATTGATGATTTGGGAAATTTCCCAGCTAAATCGTAAAATGGAAGCTCTCTGCACCAGGCAGAGAATAGCCATTTGGTAATACATGGTCTGCATATGTTGCCCAATGAAATCAGTTCCTATGGATACAAAAGAATCTCTACTTATACCATACAAGGAGCCGGAACCCCATCCTCGTTTTTCTGTATCCAACCATCTTGTGTAGGTGGCCTTTAAAATATCGTTTCGTTGCATCCTATCATCGGCTATGCTTGGTCCCTCTTTGTCCCCAAAAATATAGGCATACCAAAAATTGTCTAATTCAAAAGCATACGCTATAGGCTCTTTCTCTGGATCGGTCCTCTTCGCCAACTGATCTACTAAATCAGCCTTGTTGTAGTGAGATAGAAAAAACATTCTATCGTCGGTTACCGGGCTAATGCGAATGGTTCCTTTCTGTTCCTCTCGCTTTCGGAAAACAAATTTTTGGCCGTGATCACCTATTTGTTCCTTTCCCTTATACCCAAATACCTTTTTGATATGGTCGGGGGGGAGAAATATGCCATCCGTCTGTATATCCAATTGATAGGCTGAGAAATCCTCGTCAAATTCAAAATCTGCAATTCTACCCCAAAGGCGATTGGGTAGAAAAACCCCTTTTGCCGCTAAACGGTTTCCTTTTGACATAAATTGAGGGTACATTCGTCGTCCAAACTCGTTTATGGCCAGAATAGCTTCTTTATTAGGGTATTTATAATTTGTTATATTGAAAGTGACTACGCCCACTCCCGTGGCATACACGTGTACACAGATGTTATCCAGGGTTAGTGCTAATAATTGATTTTCATATGCTTTTGTATTGTTACCTTCTTTAAGGTATTCAATATGGTATTCCCCATTGGGGTGCTCTATTTCATAATAGCGCAATAGGCGATTATCTTCTGTATAGTAGAGTGCTTTTCTGGCAAAAGGGTGGAAATATGAGAATTCGTTGTATTTATCCACATCATACCCAATCTTAAACGGTGTTAATTGAAAACCGTTGTCAATAGCCTCAAACAAGCGTTGAAAATCTGCTAAATTGGTGCGGTTATTGTAAAAATCCCTCTTCTTGTCAATATAGTCCCATTGAAAAGGGAACATAAAGGTGTGTTTACTATGATAACCCATTACTCTTTGTTTAAAAGTTTTTTTAAGATAGTCATTCCCAGCGTTGCATCACTTAACGCATTGTGTATTTTGTAGTGCTTTGGGTGTTCTTTGTTGGAAATTAGATTGATGCGGGTTTCGTTGTGGTTATACCCTTTTGCCAGAAGCAGGGTGGCTAAATCCATACACATGTAATGGATGTGTTGGGGGATATGGAGGGCGCCACCAAAAAGTTCACAGAAGAGAACCCAGTCATAATGTGGTACGTCTGCCCATATCTGAATCTCCTCAAATTGATCGAGCCACTCTTTCAAGGCTGCGACAATCTCTTTTTTTCCTCCCTTTATAATACAGGTTCCGGTGGTTTTGTCCGTGAGATCTAATTTGGATATCACCCCCTCTTTGACAAAATCGGAGCAGGTTTCCCATGACCAATCCTCAAAAACGGCATAGAACGATTTTCCACAGGTTGAAACCAGGGCAAGGGAGATGAGGTGTGCTGACTGTCTCAGGTTCGTAAACTCAGTGTCGAGGAAGAGTATCATGATAAATCGATGTTGGGTTTGGTGTTTTGTGGCTTAAAAGCTTTTAGGTCCTCCAAATATCGTAAAAATTTTTATATAATCATACCCTCTTGTGGAAAAAATATGGTGGAAAGATTTTCCTTCGCCTGCTTATTTCTCCCCCTCAACCTCCGGAGACGCTCTCCGCAGCTTTCCCTTGTGTCGTGTGGCTGAGCCGGGGGAGGGGGCGTCGTGGCGTTTGGTTATGGATGCCTTGCAAGGCCGACGGTTATTTTGTTAACTTTGGAAAATGAATGAGACGCTTACTATTTTGGGGTCGGCCGGGGCTCTTCCTACGTTGAAGCGCAACCCGTCAGCACATGCCCTCTCGGTGGAGGGGCGTAGCTATCTGATCGATTGTGCCGAGGGTACGCAGCTTCAAATGCGGCGCTTTGGATTGAAGATGTTGGCCGTAAAGGCTATTTTTATCACTCACCTGCATGGGGATCATTTTTTTGGCCTTCCCGGCCTTGTCTCTACCATGCACTTGCAGGGACGTACCAAGCCGTTGACCCTTGTGGGGCCTCCCGGCTTGAAGCCGGTGTTGGAAATGGTGCTTTCCCATGCCCGCAGTGACCTCTCCTATGAGCTTCTCTATAAGGAAGTGGATACGGAAGCGTATGAACGTGTTTATGAGGATGAGAAGGTGGAGGTCTATTCCCTTCCTCTGGAGCATCGCCTTCCCACCTGCGGTTATCTTTTTCGCCGACCGCAGGAACCGCGTAAAATCCGTCGGGAGTACCTGCTTACACATACCATCCCCATTGCCTGGTTTCCCCGTCTGAAGGCGGGAGAGGACTTTGTGGACGCGCAGGGGCGGGTGGTGCCCAATGGGGTTATTACGGAAGCTCCGGCGCCGCCGTGGAGTTATGCCTACTGCTCCGATACTCGCTTTACCGAAGCTATCGTACCCTACCTTCAAGGGGTGGACCTGCTCTATCACGAGGCTACCTATGGGGACGACCGTCTTGAGATGGCGGCTCGTTATATGCATAGTACGGCCAGACAGGCTGCGACTATCGCTCAACGGGCTGGGGTAAAAAAACTTATTATCGGCCATTTCTCCTCCCGCTATAGGGATATATCCCCGCTGTTGGAACAGGCTCGCGAGGTCTTTCCGGCCACAGAGGCCGCGGAAGATGGGATGGTTTTGAAATAGATTTTCTTCCCGTTCATGCGGTTTCAACATGAAAATAAATTATATCTTTGTGAGTGCATATGGTGGACTTCGCTGTGAATTGGTTGAAGTCATAATAGGGAATGCCGTGTAAATCGGCAACAGTACCCGCTGCTGTGAGTTCCAGAGAGGCATCCTGTTGCACATAAGCCACTGTCGTTGGATGGGAAGGCGCAACGGGAAGGGACGAGTCAGAAGACCTGCCATATGGCGATGAAAGCTTTCGGGATAAAAGCGCACAAGATGGCATTGCTCTTGGAGTGTTCCTGAGAGTTTTAGGTAGAACTATTAACTAAAACTCTGTAATATGAAAAAACTTTATCAACTTCTCGTTTTTGTTGGCTTGAGCCAAATGCTTTTTGCACAGTATGATGTGCTGAATACCTATGTGGCCTCCGGAGGCTCCTTCTCCAATCCGGATGACTACGTGGAGATCAAGAAAATTGATCCGACGGACTACTCCGTAACCCTCCTCAACACGATCTATACGCAGTCGGTATCGGATCTTTTAATCTATAGGGATAAGATGTTTGTGGCAGCTGCTGATAGTCTGATCGCTTACGACCTGAAAACCGGTACCCGTTATGCGGCTATTGCCGTTTCCAATACGAACAAACTCTCTGTGGTAAATAACCACCTGTGGCTCTCTCGCCAGGCAGGCGTGTCCGGCCCTCCCGCAGATGGAATCTACTTGAAGGTTTTCAATATGGAGGATCTATCGCTGGTGAAGGATGTGGAGGGTATTCCTGCCGACGCCGCCTATGTAAACTTCTGTGGTGACTTTATCTATGTGACCGTTCCTGGCGATTGGAGCTCCACCATTGGAAGAATTGCTGTATTAGACCTGTCTACCTATACGCTTCAGCGTGTGGAAGACCTGGGTGCCGATGCGGTGGGGATTTACAATATTTACCGTAGGGGAGACATGCTGTGGATCGTCTGTAAAACCCCTTACATGGGAACCAACGGATCGTTTGTGGCTTATGACCCGGCCAACGCAACCTATGAGGTGATCACCCAGGAGGCCTCCTTCGGATTTGGTGCCGGCATGGATGTGGAGAATAACCGCTCTTTCCTCCTTTACAATAGTACCATCGCCTATTACGATTTCAATGCACAGACTTTTACCGCGGTGGCTCCCGACCCGGGTTCCAGCAATTTTATCTCTTATGCCTCTGCTGCTTATGAGCGCGGTGCCGATCTTCTGTGGACTAACGCTACCGATTACACCTCTTTCGGTACTTGTAAGGTTTACAACATGGAGGGGGAAGAGCTTGGTTCTGCTGAAGTGGGTATTAGCCCTGAAGCTATGGGCTTCCACTACAAGGATGATTCGTCCATCGAAGAGACCGCTGCTTTGTCCACATCTCTTTACCCCAACCCCGCTAAGGATAGGGTTGTGGTAACGACCAATCAAGCGGCTGTTATCTCTCTGTTTAACGCCAACGGTGCACTGGTTGATGAGGTTCACTCTAATGGAGTAACCATCCTTAATACTAGGGATCTGGCTCCGGGAATCTACGTGGTCAGGGCACAACAGGCACAGCACTCCTCCATCACGAAATTGATTGTACAGTAGGTTGAACCATCTCGACATTTTTTTGTTCCTGTTTAATAAATGTATTATATGGACTAAGTCTCCCATAAGAAAGTGCTAAAGATGCGTGTAATAAGGTATTGGGTGTTTTCTTACGGGAGTAATTAAAGATGATTGATATGATGGAAATAAATGTATCGTGGGCCGGAAAGATGGCTTTTGAAGCAGTCGAAGGGGATAAAAAAGTAGTGATGGATGCCATGCCCGAAAAGGGAGGCGAAGGTAAGGGGTTGTCGCCCAAAAAACTTCTTCTCTCCTCTTTGGCAGGTTGTACCTCCATGGATGTGATCGCTATTTTGCGCAAAATGCGGGTTACTCCCGACTATTTTAATGTGAAAGTGGAAGCAACTTCCAATGAGGAACACCCCATCTACTTTACCCACATTAAGCTGATCTATCAGTTTAAAGGGGAAAAACTTTCGAAGGAAAAGCTGGAAAAGGCGGTGAGTCTTTCCCAGGAGCGGTATTGCGGTATTAGCTACATGCTTGGAAAAGCTTCAGATATTAGCTACGAGGTAGTGCTTTTGTAGCTCTTGCCGTTTCCCTTGTAAAAAAGGGGTTGCCAACATGTTGGCAACCCCTTTTTTTATGAGCATTTGTCTATAATGTCTGACGTTGGGGGTATGCAAAGAGGGCACTTACCCCGGTAGACTACGATTCATTCTTCTCTTTCAACTTCTTGAGGATCTCTTCCTGAAGGCTGTCGGATACGGGAAGGTATTCGCTGAATTCCATGGAGTAATTGGCTCTTCCGCTGGAGATGTTTCGCAGCTGGGAGGCGTAGCCAAACATACCGCTGAGGGGAACAAACCCGGTGAGTTTTTGTGAACCCTTGCGGAAACGACGCATGGCATCAATCTTACCGCGGCGGCGGTTGATGTTCCCCACGATGTCACCGATGTAGTCGTCGGGGGTGTTGATCTCAACCTGCATTACCGGTTCGAGGAGTCGTATTCCCGCTCTCCGGAAGGCATTCTTCATACAGATGCTTGCGCAGGTTTGGAAGGCAAAGTCGGAGGAGTCTACAGGGTGGTAGCTGCCATCCACCAAAATGGCCTTGAGGTTTTCGATGGGAAAGCCGGCGAGGATCCCTTGCTCCATGGTTTTGCGGATTCCTTTCTCCACAGAAGGGATAAATTCGTTGGGAACCACCCCTCCTTTGATACGATCCACAAATTCGAAGCCTTTTCCTTCGTTGGGCTCGAAGATGATGGTGACGTTGGCAAACTGTCCCTTTCCACCGGTCTGTTTGGCGTATTTGTACGACTCCTCAATCTCCATGGCCAGTGCTTCACGGTAGGCTACAGAAGGCTCACCGACCTCCACTTCCACATGAAACTCCTCCTTGATACGATCCACAATGATCTCAAGGTGCAACTCGCCCATACCGGCAATGACGGTCTCTTCTGTCTCTTCGTCGTAATGGGCGTTGAAAGAGGGATCTTCGTTGGAGAGTTTCGCCAGCGCTTCTCCCAGTTTCCCTTGATCTTTACGTGTTTTGGGCTGGATCTTCAGCTCAATAACCGCCGGGGGGATATGGATGTTCTCCAGGAAGATGGGGTTGGCTTTATCGCAGAGGGTGTCTCCTGTTTTGGTGATTTTCATCCCGATGAGGGCCACAATATCGCCGGGACCCGCCTCTTTTACTTCGTGGCGGTCTTTGGCGTGGATGCGGAAGATCCGTCCAATACGCTCCATCTTTCCTTTGGTGCTGTTGAACACCTGCATTCCGCTTTCAAGTTTTCCACTATAGATACGGATAAAGGTCTGTTGTCCCACAAAGGGGTCATTGATCAGTTTGAAGGCCAGGGCTGAGAAGGGATCCTTGGGAGAGGGGTTCCGTGTGGCCGTCTTCTCTTCGTCATCAACGTCTGTTGCCACCACAGCTCCAATGTCAATGGGGGAGGGGAGGTAGTCGATAACCGCATCCAAAAGCAGTTGAACGCCCTTGTTTTTGTAGGCGGCTCCGGTGAAGACCGGCGTGATCATCAGCTTCAACGTGGCATCCCTGGCCACCTTCTTCAGGTAGGCATTGTCGATCTCTTTCTCTTCCAGGAAACGCTCCATGATGATGTCATCAAAGTCGGCCAACTTCTCGATGAGGTAGTTTCTGGCCTCTTGGGTCTGGGATTGATACGCCTCCGGAATGGCTATCTCAACACGTTCTTGGTCGGTAAAGGTGTAGGCTTTTTGTTCGATGATGTCGATAACGCCTTGGAAATCCTCCTCTCTTCCCATGGGGAGTTGAAAGGGTACCGCATTGGCATCGAGGTATTCGTTCATCATGGATACGGCCTGGGCAAAGTCGGCACCGGTACGATCCATCTTGTTGATGAAGGCGATGCGGGGCACCTTGTAGCGGTCGGCCTGATGCCATACGGTTTCACTTTGGGGTTCCACGCCTCCTACGGCACAAAAGAGTGCGACCATGCCATCAATCACACGCAGAGAGCGCTCCACTTCCACGGTGAAGTCCACGTGGCCGGGCGTATCAATAATGTTGATTTGTGAATTGTTCCAAAAACAGGAGATGGCTGCCGAGGCAATGGTGATGCCTCGCTCTTGTTCCTGTTTCATGAAATCCATAGTTGCGTCCCCTTCGTGGGTCTCTCCCAGCTTTCTCGTTGTGCCCGTGTAGTAGAGAATCCTTTCCGTTACGGTGGTCTTTCCTGCGTCAATGTGTGCGGCGATGCCGATGTTTCTTAGCTTACTTAGTGCCATTTTCTTCTTCTTTTCCGTGTAATAATCTCAAAATTAGTGAAATAATATTTTTCTTGAGGATTGATTTTGAGAGCCGCAAAGGTAGTCCTTTTTTGGTCTCATCAAGGATTTCCTGAAATAAAAAATAAGAAAAGCCTGTTTTTTTGAGGTAAAACAGGATATCGTTTTGTGAATGAGTTGTTTGAGTCGTTGTCTTGCGCGCCATTTTTTTATTGCTAGATAGGGCAAAATACGTTAAGTTTGCCTCATTGATGGGGGAGCCCTATGATCATGGGTAAAACTTGGGCTCTCTCTATCCTTAATTTTTTAATAGATAACGTATGATTATGGTAAGATTTCTCTTGCTCTCTGTTTTTTCCTCATTGTTGTTGGTGAGTTGTATAAATCCTAATAAGGGTGTTGAAGCTACGGATGAACCCGTTTTTCAGACCCTGTTTTCTCCACAAAAGGAGGATGGCTCTTGCTATCGTATTCCGGCCATGATAACGGCAGCTAATGGCGATCTTATTGTCGTGGCCGATGAGCGGTTGGGATCTTGTGCCGATTTACGAACCCATTGGGATATTAATATTGTCATGCGGCGTAGTACCGATAATGGGATTACGTGGTCGGAAAAGGAGGTGATTGTGGATTACCCCTTTGGTGAGTCTGCCTCGGATCCATCCCTGATTCTTGATGAGGAGACGGGGGTGGTTTTTCTCTTCTTCAACTACATGAACCTGGAAACGGAGAAGGAGGTTTACTACTTTAAGTATATAAAGAGTGCCGACCATGGAAAGAGCTGGAGCGACCCCGTGGATATCACCTCGGAGATCTCCAAGCCCGGCTGGAAAAAGGACTTTAAGTTTATCACCTCCGGACGGGGGATGCAAACACGGGACGGAAGGTTGATTCATACCCTGGTAAGCCTGCAGCAGGGATTGCATCTGTTTGGTAGTGATGATCATGGGGAGAGTTGGTATCTTATCGATACCCCCATCAAACCGGCGGATGAATCCAAGGTGATAGAGCTGGATGATGGCCGCTGGATGATCAACAGCCGGGTGAGCCATCTGGGGCATCGTTATGTGCACCTCTCTTCCGATAAGGGGGCCTCATGGACCTCCTTCCCTGATACCTCCCTGTGGGATCCGGCGTGCAATGCCAGCCTTATACGGTATGCAGCCATGGGAGAGGGAGATCGTAACAATGTGCTGCTCTTCGCCAATGCCTTTGATCATAAAGAGCGGGTAAATTTGACGTTGCACGTGAGTTATGATGAGGGAGCGACCTGGCCATCCGCCAAAACAGTTTATCCGGGTGGATCCGCTTATGTTTCTATGACGCTCCTGCAAAATGGTAAGTTGGGAATTTTGTTTGAGAAGGATGATTATAAAGAGATCAACTTTGTACTGCTCGATTTGACCCCGATTATTAACGAAAGTGAGTAATAACAATGGATAAATACAATAGATTCCTTTTCTTGCTTTTGGGGTTTGTTCTCCTAACCATGGGATGTAACCGCTCCCTTTCCGTACCCGAGGAGATTGCGCCCAACCGGGTGGTGCCTACCTCTCAGTTGGTGGCATACCAACAGATGGAGCTAATAGGGTTTATCCATTTCTCCATCAATACCTTTACCGGTAAGGAGTGGGGGTATGGCGATGAATCCCCTTCGCTGTTCAACCCTACCGAACTGAATGTGGAACAGTGGGTGGAGACGGCCAAGGCTGCCGGTATGAAGGAGTTGATCCTTACCGCCAAGCACCACGATGGTTTTTGCCTGTGGCCCAGTGAATATACGGAGCACTCCATAAAGTACAGCCCTTATAAGAAGGGTCGGGGAGATGTGGTGGATGAGTTTGTGAGAGCCTGCAGGAAACACGGTCTTAAGGCGGGGCTCTACCTTTCGCCGTGGGATAGAAACCATGAGGCGTATGGCCGGGAAGAGTATATTTCCTATTACAAGAATCAGTTGAGAGAGTTGCTGACACAGTATGGGGAGATCAGTGAGATTTGGTTTGATGGCGCCAACGGCGGTGATGGCTACTATGGCGGAGCCCGTGAGGTGCGCCGTATCGACTCCAAAACCTATTACCCTTGGGCAGCGATCAATGCCCTGGTCAAGGAGCTTCAACCGCACATTAAGATCTTCTCCGATGCGGGGCCTGATGTGCATTGGATTGGCAACGAGAAAGGATTTGCCGGCTTCACTTTCTGGTCGACCATTGATGGTCATCGGATTGTCCCGGGAGGTTCGCAGCAGGAGTACCTTAACAGGGGCGATCCCCAGGGAGAAGATTGGATCGTGGGACAGTGCGATGTCTCCATCCGTCCAGGGTGGTTTTACCATGCTGAGGAGGATGGAAAGGTGAAGCGTGTGGCGGAACTGGTGGATATCTACTACAAGTCGGTGGGGCGGAATGCCCTGTTGTTGCTGAACCTCCCTCCGGATCGGCGCGGTCTGATCCATGAAAATGATGTGGCTGCACTGATGAGTTTTAGGGAGGTTTTGGATGAGACTTTCGCCGTCAACCTTGCGGCATCGGCAAGGGTGGAGGCCAATGACTATCGGATGCATCACTCCAAATTTGCCCCCTCCAATGTGCTGGATGGAGACCTCCAGACCTATTGGGCCACCAATGACTCCGTATTGCCCGCACAGCTTACCATACAGTTTTATGAACCGCTCCTCTTTGACCGGATCCTGTTGCAGGAGCCTATCACTTATGGCCAACGGATTTCACAATTTAAGGTAGAGGTCGCCTCTAAGGAGGGGTGGGAGCCCCTGTTTGAGGGAACTACCGTGGGGTATAAGCGCTTGTTGCGGGTAGATCCGGTGGAGTCGGATCGCATTCGAATCACCATTTTGGAGGCCAACAACACGGTGGCTCTCGCCAATGTAGGAATTTATAAATCAAAAAGAGAAACATATAATGGCAGGTAGAACTTTTGTGGAAAAGGTGCTGGGCGCAGCATGTGGGAGCATCGTATTTAGAAAACCCAACCTGATTTTAACGCATGATAATACGGCAAGTATTGCCAATACATTTCGTAAGATGGGAGGAGAGAAGGTGTTTGATCCCCAACAGTTGTTGGTGGTTCTTGACCATAATGCTCCTCCAACGACGGCAAAACTCTCTACCCAGTATCAAGCTATACGCGACTTTGTGGGCGAACAGGGCATTGACCGTTTTCATGATGCCGGGGATGGCATTTGTCACCAGGTGATGTCTGAACATGCTCGTCCGGGCATGATCATTGTCGGTTCCGACAGTCATACCTGTACCGCGGGAGCCTTCAATGCCCTGGCTGCCGGAATTGACCGTACCGAGGCCGCCGGAATCTGGAAACGTGGGGAGACCTGGTTCCGTGTGCCTGAGACCCTAAAGGTGACCCTGACGGGTGCTCTTTCCCCCGGTGTTTATGCCAAGGATCTTTCCCTTTGGATCATCGGTTTGATTAGTTCTGCCGGGGCTAACTATATGTCCATAGAGTATCATGGTGAAGGCGTTAAAACCCTCTCCATCAGTCAACGTATGACCCTTACCAACCTTGCCTCGGAGATGGGGGCAAAGAATGCTGTTTTTCCTGCTGATGAGGTGCTTGAAGCCTATTACGGAGCCCCGTTGGACGGTGTGTGGGCGGATGAGGATGCGACCTATGCCAAGGAGATCACCATTGACCTGAGCGAACTCTTTCCATTGGTGGCTGCACCACACCATGTGGATAATGTGAAGGCGGTTTCGGAAGTGCAGGGCTTGCCCCTTCACCAAGGGGTGATAGGAACCTGCACCAACGGGCGGCTTGAAGACCTGAAGGAGGCTGCTGAGATTCTTCGTGGAAAGAGGGTGGCTCCGGGTTTTCAACTGCTGGTGATTCCCGCTTCCAAAAAGATTTACCTGGAAGCCATGGAAAAGGGCTATGTGCAGGATTTTCTGATGGCCGGTGCCAACGTGTTAAGCCCCTCTTGTGGGCCGTGTCTTGGTACGGGACAGGGAATCCCGGCCGATGGCTATCGAGTGATCTCTACGGCAAACCGGAACTTCCTGGGGCGGATGGGAAACAAAGAGGCTGAGATTTATCTCGCCTCCCCGGCCACGGTGGCCTGCTCTGCATTAACGGGGCATATCACTGACCCGCGTGGGATGGAGGCTCATGATCGTTTTCCCTACGTGCGGGAGAAACACTCTCTGGTGGAGATTGCTGAGGGAGAGAATAGAAAGTCTCAAAATGTGTGGGACTATGCAGCTACGGACAACCTTAATACCGATCAGATGTTTGCGGGGAATCTTACCTATAGTGTGCTGAGTTCTGATGCTGAGGCTATTATGCCACATCTCTTTGCAGGGTTTGACCCGTCTTTTCATAAGCAGGTGGCCAAAGATGATATCCTTTTTGCCGGCGACAATTTTGGTTGTGGAAGCTCTCGGGAGCACCCTGCCGTGGGATTGGCCCATGCCGGAGTGAAGGCGGTGATCGTGAAGTCGGTGAACCGCATCTTTTATCGCTCCTCGGTGAACCAGGGGTTGCCTATTATTATCCTTCCTGAAGCGGTAGAGGCCTATGAGAAGGGAATGCCCGTTGCGCTCGACTTTGAGCGTGGCGAGTTGACCATAGGGGATAAGGTCATTGCATTTAATCCTTTGCCGGAACAGCTGATGAAGATCTTTAAGGCAAAGGGGTTGGTGAATTTCTTAAAGCAGCAGTAGCCTCTATGCCCTGTTAAGAATTGTTAAGCGGATTTTTCGCTTCCTGTTTTTTTTGTTATTTCGCACTTTACTCCTAAAGCGATTGTTTGTATGGATGTCGTTGTAAAGAATTTAACCCGAAAATATGGTGCGCAACGTGCGGTGGATGATATCTCCTTTACGGTACGCACCGGCGAAGTGCTTGGTTTTTTAGGTCCTAACGGTGCTGGAAAGACCACGACCATGAAAGCTATAACCACCTCTCTCGCCCCCTCCTCGGGAGAGATTAGGGTGGGCAATGTCTCGGTGACGGAAAATCCCGAAGCGGTGAAGCTTCATATTGGTTACCTTCCTGAGAGTAATCCGCTCTATACGGAGATGCCGGTATTGGATTACTTGAAGTATGTGGCGGATATTCACGGTATTCCCAAGGGGAAGCGAGAAGACCGTATCCTTGAGATGGTGAATGTGTGTGGTCTTGAAGGAGAGAAGCATAAGTTGATCTCCGAGCTCTCCAAGGGGTATCGGCAGCGGGTGGGGTTGGCCCAGGCGCTTATTCACGACCCCGAAGTGCTTATTCTTGATGAGCCTACCACCGGGTTGGACCCCAACCAAATCGTAGAGATCCGTGAGCTGATTAAGCGCATCGGTAGGGAGAAGACGGTGATTCTTAGCTCTCATATCCTTGCGGAGGTAGAGGCTACCTGCGATCGCATCCTTATCATTAATAAAGGGAAAATTGTGGCCGATGGTACCGCCGAGGAGCTGCGGAAAACAGCCAAAGGACGAGAGATACTCCATGTGGCCGTGGAGGGAGCGGAGAAGAACGAACTCTTTAAGGCTCTTCGTGAATTGGAAACGGTGGAGTCGGTGGATTTCCTTGCGCAGAAGGAGGGATACCTGGAGGTGATCTCCCGGGAGGGGCTCTCCTCACGGAAAGAGATCTTTCAGCTCTGTGTGCAAAAGCAATGGAGCCTGACCGCCCTTATTCCCATTGAGACCAAGTTGGAGGATGTGTTCAGGGATCTGACCATGAAATAGACGCGATTTACGTTTTTTAATTTTTTTGCTATGCGACAAATATGGATAATAGCCGTAAAGGAGTTACGCTCTTTTTTTGATTCCCTAATGGCTTACGTGATGTTGGTGTTGTTTTTAGGGTTTACCGGTTTTTTCACTTGGATGCCTTCGGGGCAGGATATCTTTTTGATCAACCAGGCCACCATGCAGCCATTTTTTAGTATCACCTACTGGACCCTCTTCTTTTTTATCCCTCTGTTAACCATGCGCGGTATTGCGGAAGAGAAACGTTCGGGAACCATGGAGCTCCTGTTGACCAAGCCGGTGACCGATTGGCAGTTTGTGCTGGGAAAATTCCTCTCCACCCTCCTGCTTATTGCCATCGCTCTCTGTTTGACCCTTCCGTATTATGTGACCATTAGTCGCTTGGGGCCGGTGGATCACGGTGCTGTAATGGCCGGGTATCTGGGTCTCTTACTGATGAGTGCTGCCTATGTGGGTATTGGCGTTTTTGCCTCTTCCGTTTCCGGAAATCAGATTGTAGCGGTATTATTAGCGCTTTTTATCGGGATATTTTTTCATATCATTTTTGATATTCTTGCACGGGGGCTCTCCGGTTTTGCCGGGGAGGTGGTACACTATCTCAGTCTCTCCACACATTATGAGTCTTTAGCCAGAGGCGTGATTGACACAAAAGACCTTATCTATTTCTGCTCCATTGCCTTTTTGGGATTGTTGGGTTCCGTATCGATCCTCTCCAAACGATCATTGTCTGATGCTTAATTATCTATTGTGATGAAAAACAGAAGATCTTTTTTATATCAAATCATCCTCATTGTTGGTGTTGTCATTCTGCTGAATATTCTCTCGGGATCCTTTTTTACGCGGATGGATCTTACCGAGGATAAGCAATACACATTGAGTGATGCCACCCGGGATATTTTGCACGACTTGGATGAGACGGTGACAGTTACTGCCTATTTTACGGAGGAGCTTCCCGCTGTTTATACCACCATCAAGAGGGATTTTAAGAACCTGCTTATTGAATATTCCCAGACCAGCAGGGGAAATGTGGTGTATGAGTTTATCAATCCCAATGGGGATGAGGCGGTGGAGTTGGAGGCCATGCAGAGTGGAGTACAACCGCTGCTGATTAATATGAGGGAGAAGGATCAGGTAAAGCAGCAGAAGGCCTATCTTGGAGCGGTGTTAAAACTGGGCGAACAGACGGAAGTGATACCCTTTGTGCAGCAGTCCGGAGCCATGGAGTATGCCCTCTCGTCGGCCATTAAGAAGTTGGCGGTAAAGAACAAGCCCATGGTTGCTTTTTTGCAGGGGCATGGTGAACCCCCCATTCGGGCTCTTCAGCAAGCTAAGGAACAGTTGGATGTGTTGTATAGAGTGGTACCACTCACTCTTTCCGATACGGCTCACCTTTTGGCAGGTATCCATACAGCAGTGATCTTGAAGCCGGAACGCCCCTATGAGGACTGGGAAATAGAGCAGCTGGAGTCGTTTATGGCTTCGGGTGGGAAGTTGGTGTTGGCTTTGAACCGAGTGAAGGGCAATCTGCAGACCATGCAGGGAGCAGTGTTGGAGACAGGATTGGAACAGTGGCTCTCCTCCATGGGGATTATGCTGGAGTCTGATTTTGTGGTGGATAACCGCTGTGCATCCGTGGGAGTCCGCCAACAGCAGGGTTTCTTCTCCTACACGACCCAGATGCCCTTTCATTATTTGCCAAGGGTCTCCGATTTTGCGGATCATCCCATCTCTAAGGGGCTGGAGAATGTGGTTTTTCCTTTTGTGAGCTCGTTGACCTTTACCGGTGACTCTTCGTTGGTTTTTACCCCCATTGTGATGTCCTCTTCGCTTTCGGGTACAAAGCCTGCACCGTTGATGTTTGATATTCAGCAAAAGTGGACTCAGCGCGATTTTCCCCTCTCCCATGTTACCCTGGGAGCCGTGATTACCGGTACCATAGCCGGAAATGGGAGCACTTCCATGGTTGTATTCGGAGATGGGGACTTTGCCGTCAATGGTGAAGGACAGCAGGCCCAGCAACTCGCTCCGGATAATGTGAGCTTGTTGGTGAACTCCGTGGATTGGCTTTCGGATGATACCGGACTGATTGCCCTGAGAACAAAGGGGGTGACATCACGTCCCCTGGAGGAGATCGAGGAGCATTCCAAGGCACTGTTAAAGTGGTTAAACTTTATCTTACCTATTTTTATGATTATTGTATATGGACTAATACGTCGTCAACGAAGAAATGCGTTGCGCGTAAAACGTATGGAGGAAGGTTATGTTAAATAGAAAAAATTTGCCAATATGGATCGTTCTTTTTGTGGTTCTTCTGGGAGGGGTGATTTATGCTCTTTCCCATAAAAAGAAGAAGTCGGAACGGAATTTTAAGCTGGAATTGGTGGATGTTCCGGTAAAAGAGATCGACAAGATTGTTTTTCAGTTGCCTCATGCCTCTTATCCTTTTGTGTTCACTAAAAAGAGCGGGGAGTGGAAGATAACGGTGAATGGGAAGCATTACGATGTGGATACGCTTCTTATTAGGAGAATGCTTAGAAGTTGTACCAATATGAGGTCGTTGCGGGTGGTCGCTTCCGATGCCTCCCGATGGGCAGAGTACAAGGTGGCTGATACCAATGCAACGCATGTGGAATATTTTGTGAAGGGAGAGAAAGAGGCTGGCCTCTATGTGGGTAATTACTATTACCTGGCACAGCAGAGTCAGAACTCTTTGCAAAATAGTAGAGGAGAGGGTATTATGACAACCTACGTGCGTGAAGAGGGAAGCCCTAAAACCTATTCGGTGAGCGGTTACCTCCAATCAAACTTCACCGATGATGTAACCTATTACAGAAGAAAAAATCTCTTTAAAGCTCGTAAAACCAAAATTACACGGGTCTATGCGGAGTTCGCTGATGGGATGAAGTATGATATTCGACGTGTAAGACCCGGTGTTTTCACCATCGATGGGATGCCGGCAGATTCCAATGCGATTAGCAAATTCTTTCACGCGGCCGATAACATCAATAGTAGGGATTTGCTGGATGATGTGGATCCGTCTCAACTACCATCTGCCTATGATATGATTCGTTTTGAGGGAGAGAATATCTCTCCGGTGGTCGTAAAGGCTTATGCGGTGGAGGATGAAAGAAACCATGTGCTTACCTCCAGTGCCAACCCGGGAGCCTATTTTGGAGACCCCATTAACCGCCTCTATCGTATGATGTTTAAGTCGAGAGACTTCTACCTGGGGAAGGCTCCGCGATAGAACGGGTAAAAAGGAGGACACCTCCGGGAATGGTTTCTGTATGTTCTTTTTCAGCCATTTTTTGATAAAAAAGTGTAACTTTGGAGGAAACTGTGAATCTAACCAGTAACGTTACCAATAAAATTATCTCTATGGAACAAGAAACTATTATGCAATCGCCTGTTCAGGAACAACCTGTCGTTTATGGCGGATTTTGGCGTCGTTTTCTCGCAGTCATTATAGACGGCTTGGTGGTCTCATTTGCGCAACAAGTTATTTTTGTCCCTCTTCTTATCCTCCTTGGAGTAGGCTTTGTTTCGTCAGGAGGAGATCCGGGGGAGATTCTCGATTCGGATGTTGATATCTTTGCTTTGGGAGCATTTGTTATGGCCTATATGGGGATGGCTTTATTCTCCATCGTTGTGAACTGGCTTTATTACGCGCTTATGGAGTCTTCAAAATATCAGGGTACCATTGGGAAGATCGCCTTGAATATGAAGGTTACCGATTACCAGGGAGAACGCATCAGCTTTTTGAAAGCTACAGGGCGTTATTTTTCCAAAATTCTCTCCGGCTTGATCTTTATGATTGGCTATATCATGGCTGGTTTTACCTCAAAAAAACAAGCGCTGCATGATATGATTGCGGAGACTTATGTGGTAAGAAAGTAGTCCCTCCCTATTTTTTTTTCAAAGTTTCATGGGAAAATCCGGGGGCTATGGGGATTTAATCTGCTGATAGTTGCCTGAGTAGTTCTTGTCCAAATGCTTTTTGGGCGGGATGTAGATAGGATTTGGATAGAGCCTCCAGGCCACGGTGTAGTGAGCGGGAGGCTTCCTTTTTTTTGTCGGTTTCCTGGAGATATCGGATGTGGAAATAGCGAAAAAGGTAGTTTTCAGGGAATGCTTCTATTAAAGGGGTGCTGTGTGCCAGTGATTGGTGATAGTTTTTGTAATGTTTTGCATATAAACGCATGAGGAGGTAGTGTGACTGGTAACGTATGGCTTTGTTGCTGGCGTGAGAACTTCTCTCCAACAGGAGGAGGCCCTTTTCCATGCTTTTTCGGACAGATGCCCCCTCTCTGAGGCGCAGCGTGAAATGACGTTGCAGCTCTCCTTTTGTGCAGTAATAGATCCCTGAGAGAAATTGTGCATTTTCGGAGTCGTTTGCGGCAATACAAGCTTCCTCATGGGCCTCTATGGCTTTCCATGCTTTCCATGCGCGATAATATTGCTTTTGTGAACGGTAGATTTTTAGCCGCATTCCATGATAGTAGAGGGATAGCTCGATGGGAACCTCAGGTAACAGTTCTTCGATGCTGTCGAGGTGCTGGAGCAGGGGGCTTAGGGAGGCGTCACGGCTGATGTGCTCCCACCATAGTAGTTGGAGCTGCCCCATTATGCCCTTTACGGGATCATCCTCGCGGATCGCTTCTAACCTCTTCCCGGCATGGGGGAGATCTAAATGGTACAGCGCCATGAAAAACTCCTCTTCAGCCCCTTGTCCTAAGCAGGAGAGGAGAGAGAGGGGGATAAACGTTATTAAGAATAGAACCTTTCTCATCAGGGTAATGATAAACTGTATTCCAAGAGTTTCTTTAATACAAGCTCTTTTTGATCTTTCCTCTTTTGTTGTGCTAATCTTTTTGCCCTTTTGATGCCTCCTACATAGTATCGCTGAAACCAGGGGAGTACGGCCACAAACCCCTGTAGTGGATTGTATGTTAAGGAGACATAGAAGTAAAGAGAGACAAACAGGGCGTTGATAATAAAAGAGTTGATGGCTTCCCGGTATTCATGAACATAGGCCTGTCCCAAGCCGGGGATAAGGCTTAGCCACATGGCTGTGTTGGGGTTTTTGTGATGATACTTTTCAATTTGTTGAAAAAGGGTGGTCACCTGTGCCGTATCGCACGCGCCAAAATAGTCGAGAAAGCGGTGGTAGGCCTCCTCGTAATCTTCTGTTTCGTAGGCGACGATGGCATGATAAAAGGTGTACGTTTTTCGCGCATAAGGGAGATTGGCATAGCGCAGGTTGGCGAGTTCCAGTTTGGCCTTCAGGTAGGCTTTTTCAAGGATATGGGTCTGAATAATATCAAATTTTAGCGCGGCTTTTTTTTCCGGTTGATTCTCATGATGATACGCGATGTTATAATAATACCGTGCTTGTGTGTAGTCCGCTGTTTGGCAATAGACACTCCCCACCTCTTTGGCAATGGAATCGGTGAGCTCCGGAGCAAAGAAAAGAACTCTCCGATAGGCTGCTATGGCATCTTCGTATTCGTTCTCTCGGGTGAGTTTTCTCGCGTACTCTAGCGTAGCATCCCGGTTTTGTGCTGCCGTGGAGTTACTGAATACCTGTAGTAAAAGGATGAGAATCCCAATTCTCCGGTAGGAAAATAATGGGAGTGAAGAGGCTGGCGTAATCTTGCGAACCAAGGCCTTGATTCCCACAAATAAGGGGCTGCAAGATGTGCATGACGAAGTCTTCGCTATCTTCTTGTGGAGACTTCGCGAAAATGAAAATGTGTTAATCAGGGAGCAGAAAAACTTCTTGTGCCTCATGGTGAATCTCCTGTTCAATGTGATAGTTGTATTTGTGTACGGATTTAATACTTCCATAAATATTTCCTGAGTAGAAAGCCAATGCCAGTCCTCCATTAATCCACCCGTAGATACTTTTTACTCCTTTTTTATGAAATCCCGCATAAGCCTGCCAAAAGGATAGACCAAACATGGCGAAGCTGAATAGGCCATCCTTCCACTCTCCGCAATAGACTTTTCCTGCTCCGGGTAAGAGGGAGGATAGAAGCACGCTCGTCCATACCTTTTTGGACTTTTTTTGAGCGATCTGTTTAAAGACCTTTTCATAGCGTTGTACCAGTGCGGAGGACTCCCCATAGCTATTGTAGGTTGTTGCGGCCTCTTTGAACTGGTAATGAAGTAGTTTATTGGAAATGGTAAAGTATCTTTTTTCCTCCTCTGTAAAGCAGGTTGTTTGGTTGATCCATTCCGAAGCGCTTGGGGCACTGTGGCTCATGATTAGTCCTTTTGCATAAATATGGCTTACAGAGCAAGGAATCTTATCGTTGCCGTAAGCGGAGGAGAAGATGCGTGTAATTTTAGGGTATTGATGGGTATGGAGAAGGCTGTTCCCCAGTTTAACGGCAATGGAGTCGTGGTGATTCGTCATGCTAAATACCCTATAGTACTCCTTTCCTGCCATCTCATACTCTCCATTATGGTATAGATAATTGGCAAATGCCACGCTGTGGGATAAGTCATACAGGTCTCCTTGTTGTGCCGTTACAGAGAGTACTCCCAGGAGCCACATAAGAAGCAGGTTATTGCGTTTTCTCATAGCGAATATTCCTTACAGGATCAATTAATAAATGGTAGTGAGGATCCCTTTTATAATTTTCGGGACTTAAGCTGTTGCAGCGTGAAAACCGATCAAAGAAGTTTAAGATTCCCGGGATCACGCCCTGTTGCTCAATGGCGCGTGCCGCATATTCCGAGCAGGAGGGGATAAAGCTACATTGACTCGCATCCTGAGATGAGATAAATCGTTTATAAAAACGAAAACTTGCGGAGAGTACCATTTGGTATTCGTTGAGGAAAACCTCTTCTTTATGTTGTTCTTGTGGCTTCTTTCGGGAGGACTCCTTTTCAAGGGTAGTGATGATTGCGATCACCTCATCGCTCGATTGGGACCATAGAGGGTTGGTGTTGATCAGGATCAAAATCAATAGTATAATTGTATTTCTCTGCATTTTGATTGCTGTTTAAGATGATGTTTCGGTAGGTGGTGATTTTGGTGCTCTCCCGGCCTCCCAGGTAGGATATCTGGATAACCTTAGTGGGGAAGGGGAGGTGCTCAATCTCTTGATAATCGAGAAAAAATTGTTTGGAGAGCACATGCTCTTCTGAATCCATAGAGATGAGGCCGTAGAGTTGTCCTTTTTTTTGTGATAAGAGGATCTTTCCCACCTCTTTGACCTGTTTTCCGGGGAGTTCCCATGTGGATATGACCATCTCGCCATCCTCTTCCATCTGGGTGAGTTCATACGGGGTTTGATCCAAACCGTAATAGGTGAGCCCCTGATTCAGGAAGAGGTTAAAGATAGAGAAATCAATTACGCTGGCTTCCATAGGGTGTGGAATGATGGTTTGTTTATCGGGTCGGATGGTACAACTATCACGAATAATCATGGCCGACTTTTCAGGAAAGTTAAAGGCGTAGTAGATGGAACGAGTGACTTTGTTAAAGTAGAGGGAGCCCGTCATTAAGTTCTGCTTTCCGTCAAATCCAATCTCCTTGATGGAGAAATCAGCTTGAAATCGTGAATAGATTTGTGCAGAACCGGAGAAGAAAGAAAATAAGGCAACAAAGAAGAGGATGTATTTTGATCTCATGGCGCGTGTTATACCCAAAAGCAAATGAATAAAAAATAGCCATAAAGCAGCACGTTGACCTTATGGCTATTGGATGATTTCCGCAAAGAGATGGAAGTTTTTCTATCTCTCCCTATTTCTAGTGGTAGTAGTATCTGAGATAAATAGGAGAGGTGATAGCACTAAGAACAACACCTGCACCAACTCCAATCCAGAAGGATATTTTATTGTCACGGGTCTCATCTTTATCAATAGCAATCACAAAGAAGCCCACAGGACAACAGAGAAAACCCCATAGAAACCCTTCCCACTGGAAGTCCAGGTCTGACGTCATGTTAGTGTTGAATGCATACCCCGCCATATCAAAACCATTATCTTTAAGACTAATAGCTGTGACATTTCCGTTTTCCAGCACAAAATTCTCAAGTACTGAGAGTTCTTCAAACTGTACCTCAAGGGCAGACTCATCAAGGTCGAAAAGATGGCTCTTTCCATCACCCTCTGCAAAGAGACTCATGGATACGAGCGATACAAATAAGAATAGGATTACCTTTTTCATAAGCTGTAATAAGTGGTTAGTAGATATAATTTCCTGCCAAAGATAGTTTATTATGAGAAACAATGCAATCTTTGGTGGGGAATATTATCTTTTTTTGAGCATGCTTTGCACTTGTTTTAGATCTCCATCTGTTTTTTCCGGTTGAATGTGCAGGATCTCAGCAATTAAGGGATAGATATGAACATTCTCGAAAGTGGGAACGATGGTGTTCTCTTTAAATGCTGGGCCACAGGCGTAGAAGATGGCATGCATCTCCTTGATATCATTATCGAAGCCGTGGTTTCCTCTGTTTAGGTGCTTTTTGTTTTTGGGTTTCTTCATAAAGAGCCCCCAGTGGTTGTCAGAGGTGACGACGATGTCCAAAGTCCTTGGATTGGTACCGTAATGAAGCCTTTCCGGGACTTCAGCGGATCTCCACGCTTGGAGGTGTGGGTGTTTTGCCAGCAATTCCACACACTCATCAATATATGCATCGTTTACATCCAGACAGATTGTGGGAGAGGAGCCTGCGAAATCCAGGATGAGGGAGTCGGGAATGAGCTCCTGAATATGAATGGTCTTTTCGGGATCCATGGAGGTCATGCCATGGTCGGAGGTGAGGATGATGTTGATTTGGTCGTAGATGGGAAGTTGCTCTAGTTTATCAAGGAAAACTCCCACATACCTGTCCAGCTCTACGAGCAAGCTATCCATGGCTTTGGATTCTGGTCCTTGCTCATGCCCTGTGATATCCGGTTCGGGGAAGTACCAGGTGATTAGATGGGGACGTATGGTTTCCGGTTTTTGCAGCCATGCAATAACGCTGTCGATACGTTGGTCGTAGGGGAAGTGGTGGTCGTAAGGTTTCCAGTAGGTGGGGTGGAGGCCATCTACGTCGGAACCTACCCAGAAGTAGGAGCCACAAATAACCCCTTGTTTTTCTGCCGTCATCCAGATGGGTTCTCCTCCATAGAAGTATTGGTCTCCGCGGGTTTCAGGATCTCCAATGGCATATTTTCGTCCACTTTTCGGGTCTAAAAAGGTGTTGTGTACAAGGCCATGATGATCGGGATAGAGTCCCGTGGCAATGGTATAGTGGTTGGGGAAGGTCTTGGAGGGGAATGCCGGTTTCAGTGATTGGGCTTTTACCCCTCTTTGAGCCACCTTATCCAGGTTTGGCGTGGGCACGCGATCTACATAATCCCAACGAAATCCATCCATAGAGAGCATGACCACATAGGGTGTCTCTTTTTTCGCTTCTTGCGCGGTGTTGCAAGCGGAAAAAAGAAATCCGACAAGGGGGAGGAGTGCAAGAAGAAATGATCTTGTTTTCATAACGGTATGTTTTTTTGTGAAGTTGAGAAATATAATGGGTTTTCTTATGAATTGAAAGATGCGATGTGTGGTGTTTTTATGGGTAGGTGTAAATGCGTTCTGCGGCCAGTTTGGAGCTGATCACAGCCATGGGTAACCCGGCACCGGGGATCGTTGATGCCCCCACATAGAACGTGTTTTTGTATTGCTCGTCATAATTCTTAGGCCGTAAGGCTCCAATCTGCATCATATCGTGCGAGAGCCCTAAGCCCGCTCCCTTATAGAGGTTGAAATGGTTTTGCCACTCCTCCGGGGTATAGGCCATTTGAAGGATGATCTCTTTGGAAAGATCCCGGCCTATCCTTTTAGAGAAATCCTCAATGATGCTGTCAATTATCTCCTGCTTGTCAGACCAATCTTTTTTGTAGAGCAGGTTGGGTACAGGACAAACAAAAAATAGGGCTTCACAACCCTCCGGGGCACATTCTCTATTGTGTTTAGAGAGCACATTGACGTAGTAATAGGGTTTTTCCAGAACCCCGGGGTGCTTTATCACCTCTTTCGCATAGTTTCTGTAGTTGTCGCCCAAAAAGTAATTGTGGTGTGCTACTTCGGGTAGTCGGGTTTTTATGCCCACATAGAAGGTTAAATAGCCCATGGTCCAATGCATCTTTTTAAGCTTCTCGGGGCTGTATCGTTTGCGTTTAAAGACGGTTCCCCGAAATAGCGCCGCATCTGCATTGATGAGGAAAATGTCTGCTTCCCACGATCGGCCGTTTTGGTCAATAAGGGCGGTCACCTTCTCGCCCTCGCTGCTGAAATCGGTGATCTCGGTGTTGTACTCGAAGGTTGCATTATGCGCTTTCAGCGCCTTTACCAAGCCTGTTACAATGTTGTACATCCCCCCTTTTACGTTGTAATATCCGGTGTGGGTGAACTCAATATGGGATAGCAGGGTGTATACGGCGTTGGTGTCAAAGGGGGTTCGGCCTAAGAAGAAGGCGATGAGCGATACAATTTGTTGGGCCTCCTCAGACTCAAAAAATGAGCTGCTTTGTTTCCAAAAGGTTTTAAGTAGGATGGGGAGGTGCCGGGGGGGGACTTGCATCAGGGCCTTTATGTAGCCGGGAATAGTGTCGAAATTTTGCTTGATAACAATGTCAACCGTATCATTGTAGAGCGTTTCACATCGCTTTAGATAGGCGGTAAACCTGGCCTTAAAGTTGGGTTCTATCTCCTTAAATTGGGCACTTAGCTTGTCGATATCTTTGTAAAGGGAGAACTTTCTATTGCTCCCCCGGAAGTGGACCGTATAAAGCGGATCTAACTCCACAAATTCAAAGGGCATTGCGATTTTGCAGTCCTCCACAAGCTCTTCAAATTCATAGGGCATACTGAAGAAGCTGGGGCCCACATCAAAGGTGAACCCATCCTTCTTGAGTTGGTTAAGCCGTCCGCCCGGTTGTGATCCTTTTTCGATGAAGTGGACTTGATATCCTCTCGTGGCCAGTCGCAGACCGGTGGAGAGGCCGCCCAGCCCCGTACCTACAATGATTACTTTTTTATTCATGGGATAATTTTTTGACAATTTCCGGGTAGAGTTTACTCTTTACCCATTTAAAATCAGGTTCAACGGTGAGTGCTTTAAGACAATAGGCCTCTGCATTTTTATACTCTTTCAATGCGGTATAGGTTTCAATCGTTGCCACCAGCAGGTTAAGATAGTTCCAGTTTTCAGTGGCCTGTTCCCTCTTCTCCATGAGTTCGATAGCTTTTTGATAGTGCTGTATCGCTTTCATCCTGGAGCCTCCCATCATCGCGGGCATGTGGGAATAGATGTTGCCCAGTTGTACATGTGCCATCGCATTTTGAGCATCAAGTTCCAGGGCCTGTTGAGCAAAGGCTAAGCTTTTGGAGCCGATAAAGGGTGCTTTGTACGGTGATAAACCGATTTCAAAACCGATAAAGGCGGCCTTGTAAGCATACAGTTGTGACAAACGGTATCCCTGTTTTTCCAGCTTGCTGATGTTTTTTCTTGCCCTGCTCAGATACCTCTTTGCTTCCTGGTCATTATCCTGACCAAGACACCATGCAATGTAGCCATACTGATAATTGATGATTTCCAGTTGCTTCTCTTTGTCCTGTTGCCCCTCCTTGGATAGGTTATCCATCACCCTTTTCCAACGAGCCATATCTCCTGTTGCATAGGCTCGGTAAATGCTGCTTCCACTTTGCCCCCATACCAGAAGGGTCAACGAACAGAGGAGGGTTATGAGTAGATATTTCGTCCTTTCCATGTGTGTCTTTTTTTGTTCATCATTCCCATGATCATCACCTGAAATAGAAACAGGATCTGAGCCGGAAATAGTAACAGGTTGGTACCCATATTCTGCTTGCTAATGTACGAGTAAGATAGGAGTATCACAAGGAGAACGACAAGATAGAGGGGAAAAATAGTTGGGAGTGCCATGAGGACAGGCAGAAAGCCCAACGCTGTGAAGAGTGCAAAGAGGAGTGCTAGAAGCCGTTTATTTCCAAAAAACATAATGATGTTTTTAGAGAAGCCGCTCAACGCTTCGCCATAACTTTGATACATCCTACACTGTATTCGCTCTTCGTGGGTTGTACAAGCGATCTTTATGCGTTGTTTTTTGAAATACCTGGCGATGGCAATGTCTTCAACATGAGACGATTTAAGGTGTTTGTGGGGCTGTGTTTTCCGGTAGGTAAGGGCGTCGAAAAACATAAACTGGCCGTTTGCCGCGCTGTGGGAAGGGAAGGGAGAGACGCGTACGAAGATCAACGGTAAAAGTGTTAAGAGGATGTAGTTCATCATGGGGACAGTGATCTTCTCTCCCCGGCTTTTCAGTATCTGAACCGGGAAAATGGAGAGGAGCCCCAGTTGGTGTTTTTTCAGGTACGCGAGGGCATCGCTTATGATATTCCCCTCTATTCTTACATCTGCATCGATGAAGAGATAGTAGCTTCCTTTTGCCTGTTTAGCCAGTTGATAGCATGCGTGGTTTTTTCCCAACCACCCCTCCGGCAGCGTGCTCTCCGACCGTATCAGTTGTATCCTTGGGTCTGATGAGGCGTGCCGCTCCACAACGGCGCATGTGTCGTCGGTTGATTGGTCGTCAAAGATGATGATCTCTAAGTTTGTCCCTCTTATCTTGCTTAAGTCATCTAATAAAAAACCAATGTTGTGAGCCTCGTCGCGTGCCGGGATGAGTACCGATACCATTTCGTCTGAGGGTGAAACCGTTTTTCCGATTCTTTGACGGAAGAGGAGGTTCAGCAGTACATTAAGAAACTGAAAGGAGATAAACCCTATGGAGAGGTATGCCAGGTATCGGATCATGAATCTTCTATTTTTTGCAGGTCTGGAATTTGTGTGTAAAAGGTGTTGTATTCAGCTTCAGCTCCCTTCTCTGCCCTCTAAGCTGTTCTTCCAACATTATGAAATGCGGCTTGCGAAGGAGGAGATAGGTGAGCTTACTGGGGTAAATGACCATTGGGGAGAGAAGCATAATGAAGAAGTCGGACTCTATAGACGAACGCTATTTAAGAATAAACATCAGTACCACAAAAAAGATAAATTGAGCGATAAGCAGTGTGCCGGAGAGGCTGTTTTTAAGGTTTATCCTGAAGAACCTGAGTAGGGCGGCAAAGAGGAGGGCAATGGCAAACCAGGCCATGTAGTTCTGGATCGGTATGAGGCCTCCTTCCCAGTGCCACATATCCATTTTTGGGGCAACTTGCTCTAGTATCAAGTCGTAACCCAGCATAAGAAGAGCCGTCATGATTACCGATAGGTTCTTGTTTATGCGGAGACGATGCAGTACCGATGAGCAGGCATAGGTTAAAAAGAGCCAGTTCACCCCGATGAGCAGAGGTGTGTCGAAAATCTTTACCCCAAGCCCACTCCCGTATTGGTAAGAGCCAAAGATGAGGCCTGTATTCACCCCGATTACTTCGATAAAAAAGCCCAAAAGAAAGATAAGGGTGAAAACAGCAATGGCCTTTAACGAGTATTTGTTGTGGTAGATCGCCAGTAGGTAAGTGTTTAGCAAAAGTGCAATAGGGGTGATGGTGATAAAAAGCTCTTTTGTTAGGGGGATAAGAAAACCGAAAGCACCTACCACATAGAAGGTGGCGATAAATCGCTTTACCTTATGCTCCGAGATCCTATTTCTGGGGTAGAGGTTTATGGGCATATTGCTAAATTCGGTTTGTTTGGTATTGTACATATACTCTTAGGATGATCAGGTATTTTCTGAAGTTGGAGAGGCGTATTCTTTGTGCTAATAGTTTCTTTGCCGGGGTTTTCTTGATTTTTTTTAATAAGCCGTTGTAATATTTGTAGGCCAATGCTACAGCCAGTTTTGATCGATTCGGTAACTGTTTGATCCCTTCCCATGCCTCTTTAAAGTCTGCTTCGATGGAGGCCTCTATCCGTTTTTTATGGGTCTCGTTCAATGCCTCCTCTGAGATCTCAGGGAAGTATCTCCTTCCCAACTCCTCCATATCACTCTTTAGGTCCCGTAGGAAATTAACCTTTTGAAAGGCACTTCCCAATTTCTGTGCAGGTGCTTCCAGTTGTTGGTAAAGGGCTGTATCTCCGTTACAAAAGATTTTCAAGCATATTAAGCCAACCACATCGGCAGAGCCATAGATGTACCTATTCAACTCTTTGGTAGTGGTGTACTTCTTTTTGCTCAGGTCGAACCTCATGCTATCCATAAATGCTTGGATATGTGGTTTCTCAATTTGATATTTTACGACAGTATCGGCAAAAGCGGTCAGGATGGGGTTGGTGCTTATCCCTTTCTCCAGGGCGTATGCCAACTCCTCATCCAGTTTGTTGAGCAAGAAGGGTTGATCAAAATTGTGGAAACTGTCAACAATCTCATCGGCCAAACGCACAAAACCATACACGGCGTAGATGGCCTCTCTTTGGGGCTTCTCCAGCAGGGAGGTGGCCAAAGAGAAGGAGGTGCTGTATTTACGTGTAATAAACTCCGAAATGGAGTAGCTATTTGCTACAAAAAACGGAACACTCATAACTTATATTCTCCTATTTTCACAGTTCATCTATCCTTCCTTTTTGTTAAAAAGTATAGCAAAAAGGAAGAGCATTTTTTCGGGAGCTTTTTTTACAAAAAAAGCCCAATCCTCCCAGGGCAAAGGTAGGTTTATTTTCTGATAGTTGATGAAAAAAGGAGGAGGTTTTTGCCTTTCTGTGAAGGGGTAGGAGCCTTATAACGTATTGAAAAGAACTTTGTTAAAGGGGTAAACGCCTCTCTTTTTTTGTTCCACGATCCATTCGGCTGCAAGGATAGCGCCCAGCGCGAATCCCGACCGGTTTTTTGCTGTGTGACGAATGGTTATTTGGTCAATTTCAGACTCCCAGCTTACGGTATGGATGCCCGTAACGTGCTCAATGCGTTCGCTGGTGATGGGGATGGTTCCCGTTTCCTCTAAAGCTGCTTCTGCTTCTTTCCATGCTTGTAGGCCTTTATGGGCCTGGATGAGTTGTTCCGCCAGATGAATAGCTGTTCCGGAGGGCTTGTCTAGCTTTCCGGTGTGATGAATCTCTTCTAAGGAGGTTTGGTACTGGGGGAAGGCCTCCATCTGTTGGGCAAGCCACTGGTTGAGGGAGAAGAAGAGGTTGACTCCCGGGGAGAAGTTGGGGGCCCAGACCAGGGTTCCTTGTTCCTGTTTGTACGCTTTTGAGATCTCTTCCAGGTGTTCAAGCCATCCGGTGGTACCGCATACCACCGGGATCTTTTCCTCTAAACAGCGAAACAGGTTCTCTGTGGCTGTCTCCGGAGTGGAGAACTCAATGGCCACGTCAGCCATAAGCCCCAACGGTTTTTCCATCTGGTTCCACTCTTTGGGGTTGTCGATGGTACAGGTTACAGTGTGCCCTTTTTGTGTTGCCAGTGTATGGATGGCTTTTCCCATTCGGCCGTATCCAATAAGTGCTATTTTCATGGTTAAAAATTAAGTCTAAGGGCCACCCCAGTTTGGTAATCGCCCTGCCATGTGGGTACGATGGCCGGATACCATTGAAGGGTAAGCTCTTCGTCAATGTCAAAATTAAAGAAATGGGCATCCACCGTGGCATCAACAATGTTGAGTCCATACCAGAGGGTGGTGAGAATGATGGAGAGCTCCAGGGATCGTCGGTATTGGTATTGTCCTTTTAGCAGTTGATCTTTAGATGGGTAGCGAACAGCATAGTCGTTGGGAGGAGCTCCCTGGCTTCCCGTATCGATCCACTGGTAGGCGTCCACAAATTTTCGATACTCCTTGTGGTTGGTAGCAATAAGGTACCCGGTTCCTGCAAATCCGGCATAGATAATGGGGATTTTCCAATATTTTTTGTTGTAGGCTTGCCCCAGTCCCGGCAGAAGAGCTGAGTAGAGGGTGGCTCTTTGGGGGGAGTGTATTTTGGGGTTGGTAGCAGGAGCCTGGGGTTGAGAAATGGTGTCGTTCCCCTCCCTTTGGGCATAAAGAGACTGCACGCCCCATAGCAGGACCAGTAGGCAGATCGTATGAGCGAGACCCCTTCTCATGGTATGTGTTTATTGTTTTTCGATCCTATTCCAAAGCCTAAAAAAATCGTCATCATTATTGAAGTGAATGGTGATGGTTCCCTTTCCTTTTAGGTTTCGTTTAATATGGATCTTCGATTGAAGGTGGTCGGTGAGTTGTTGTTGAGCCTCTTTATGTCGTTGGGGTAGGGGGGTGGTGGATTTTATGGCGACCACCCCTTTGGAGGCTTTTTCCTTTTTTGCTTTAGCAACTCGTTCTACCTCTCGTACCGAAAGGTGGTGTGTTAGGATCTCTTGTAGCATTTCACCGCGGATGGATTCATCCAGGGAGAGCAATGCCCGGGCATGCCCCATGGTAATTTCTTCGTGTTGGAGGGCGTATTGAATCTCCGGTTCCAGTTTAAGAAGGCGTAGGTAGTTGGTGACGGTGGTTCTGTTTTTGCCCACACGCCCTCCCAAGGCCTCTTGGGTGATGTTGCACTCTTCAATTAAGCGTTTATAGCTGATGGCTATCTCAATGGGGTTGAGGTTCTCCCGCTGGATATTTTCTACCAGAGCCATCTCTAACATCTGCTGGTCATTGGCAACACGGATAAAGGCAGGAATCTCTGTTAGCCCTGCGAGTTTAGAGGCCTTGAGCCTCCGTTCCCCGGAGATGAGTTGGTAGCGGTCATAGCCCATCTTACGGACGGTGACCGGTTGAATAATTCCTTGTTGTTTGATGGATTTAGCAAGCTCATTTAGTGCCTCCTCCTCGAAGTGATCTCTTGGCTGGAAGGGGTTGGCTTCAATGGAGGCCACGGGAATCTCTGCTACGGCGCCTACCACGTAGTTCCCCGAAATATCCTTAGAGGTGATGTCTGTATCAGGACTTTTGAGGATGGCATCCAGTCCCCTTCCCAGTGCTTGTTTTTTTCCTTTAGTTGTCATGTATTGAGATCTTGTCGTTACTGTTCATTTTGGTGAGATTATTCTTTTGTAAAATCTCTCGAGCCAGGTTGAGATAATTGATGGCTCCGGTACTGGAGGCATCGTGCATGATAATGGATTGGCCGAAGCTGGGTGCTTCGCCTAAGCGTGTATTTCTGTTGATAATTGTTTCGAATACCATGGACTGAAAGTGTGTCTTCACCTCATCAAACACCTGTTTGGAGAGTCTTAGGCGATTATCGTACATGGTCAATAGGATCCCCTCAATATCCAGGTTGGGGTTGAGCCTCGATTGGACAATCTTTATGGTGTTGAGGAGTTTTCCCAACCCTTCCAGGGCAAAGTATTCACACTGTACCGGAATAATTACCGAATCACAAGCCACGAGGCTGTTGACGGTCACTAACCCAAGGGAGGGGCTACAATCAATAATGATAAAATCGTATTCATCTTTGATATGGCTCAACACATTACGCATCATTACCTCCCTGTTGGGGAGGTTAATCATCTCTATTTCAGCACCCACTAAGTCGATGTGTGCCGGTAGAAGGTCCAGGTTAGGGGTGTTTGATTTGAGAATGATATGCCTTGGATCCACATGGTCGATAATGCACTCATAGATGCTTGTTTTAATGTTCCGGGGATCAAAACCAACTCCGGAGGTGGCATTGGCCTGTGGGTCGGCATCAACCAGTAAGGTTTTGTGTTCCAGTACCGCCAGCCCGGCTCCCAAATTGATAGCCGTAGTGGTTTTACCAACCCCTCCTTTTTGATTTGCAATGGTGATTATCTTTCCCATGGTGCTTTAATTATGTTCATAAAAACAGGAACTACCCGTACACAAAAGTACGCTAAAATAGGGGATATAGAAACAGATAAGAGAGATTGTTGTTAACAACAAGAGAACCACTGCTCTTTTAGCAGGGGTACAAACCTATGAATATGGTGTCTGCCTCTCTTTGTCGTAACAAATTATTCCTTGTCAGAATCGAGGTCTTCAAAGGAGACGTCAAGAGAGATGTTACTGTCCGTAAGCGGGGAGGTCTCTCTTTCCTGATAGTCTCTTTCAGATTCCTCTTCAGGCAGCTCCGTAATGACGGGCTTTTCTCCTGTGCGGATAAAGTGAATAGCGTCCTCTAACCCTGTGGCAAACTTGTCAAAGTCCTCCTTATACAGGAAGAGTTTGTGCTTTTCATAAAAGAATTTGCCGTTTTCGTTATTGAATCGCCGCTTACTTTCCGTAATGGTAAGGTAAAATTCGTTGGAACGTGTGGCCTTTATATCAAAGAAATAGGTTCTCTTGCCCGCTCTGATGGGGATGGAAAAGATTTCGTTCTTCTTGTCGTTGGTTTCATTATCAAACGCTGCCATATCACTATCTTTATTTTTCTTCTTTGAAACTTGATAGCAAATGTACGCAATAAATATGAAATAAATCAAGCGTCGTGTGGCTCTAATTATGGAAAAATAGAAGAAGGTGAGATAATGTGCTTCTTTTGAAGGGATCTTGCGCGATCATTCCCAATAATTTCCTACTTTTGTACTCTTTGATGATCCGGAAAATAAGAATGTGCTATGCTAAATAGAAGGCAGTTGAGGTTGAAAGTTGTTCAGGCGGTGTACGCCTATGAACAATCGGGTAACGATAGGGTGGATGCTGGAGAGCGAGAGTTATTTGATAGTTTGAGAAATATTGATAAACTCTTTACGATGCAGTTATCGTTACTGTTGGAGCTGGCCGATTTTGCAGCCAGGCATATGGAAGAGGCAAAGCATAAGTTTTTTCCCACGGAAGAGGAGAAGAATCCCAGTACTCGTTTTGTTGACAACAGGCTGTTTGCCCTTTTGAGAGCCAATCCTACCTACCAAAACAGAAGGAAAGGGTATAAAATTGATTGGCGCGATCAGGAGGAGATGGTGCGTAAACTCTTTCTTGCGCTACGGAGTTCAGCGAAGTATAAAACGTATCTCTATTCGGAAAAAGACTCCTTTGTCCATGACCGCTCCTTTGTGGAGAAACTCTACATGGATCACTTTGTGGCGAATGAGGACATAGAGAGCTATTATGAGGAGAGAAATATCCACTGGGCATCCGATTACGATATTGTTAATAATTTGGTTCTTCGCTATATAAAGAATATGAGGGCGCCCTCTTCGGGAGAAGGGAGCACTTTTTCGGCACTTTTCCCGGCAGATGTGATGGATAGTGATAGGGAACTTCGGGTCTTTGTGAAGGAGTTATTTGTCAAGACGATTACGCATAGGGAAGCTCACATTCAGCTGATTGCAGATCGAGCCAATAACTGGGAATTTGAGCGGATAGCTGTCATGGATAAGATCTTGTTGAGAATGGCCGTTACGGAAATTATGCTTTTCCCCTCTATTCCTATCAAGGTGACATTGAACGAGTATATCGAACTTTCCAAGATCTTTAGTACGCCTAAGAGTCGGGTCTTTATTAACGGGATTTTGGATAAATTGATCGTGCAGTTGAAGGCTGAGCATAAGATTGTGAAAACCGGACGAGGTTTAATGGAAAATTAGAAGGATGAAAAATCGATCTCTTGTATTGTTGTTTCTGGGGATGTTGAGCCTTTGGGGGTGTCATAATCCCTCCAGTGGTGATCGGCTCTCCTCAGAGGTGGTGGAAATTAACAAATCGGCAGAGCCGGAGCAGCGCTCTTCCAAGGAGCCCAAACTTGTTTTTGAGAAGAATCAACACGATTTTGGCCGGGTAGTGCAGGGAGAGAAGGTAACCTTTGGATTCAAATTTGCCAATGAGGGGGAGAAGGATCTGCTGATTGTGAAGGTGAAAGCAACTTGTGGGTGTACGGTGATCGATTATCCCCGGAAACCGCTTGCGCCCGGAGAAAAAGGAGTACTGCACGTAACCTTTAACAGTGAGGGAAAGAAAGGATATCAGAATAAACAGGTTACGGTGACAACCAATGCCACTCCCTCCAATGTCTATTTGAGGGTTAAAGCTAATGTGATTATAAATTAAACATACGTATAATGAATTTACTCAGTATTTTATTGATGGGGCAACCCAATACGCCTCCCGGTGGTGAACAAAAGGGTGGAGGTTATACTTCCATTCTTTTCCTGTTGGTGCTTATCGTGGTTTTTTACCTTTTCTTTATTCGTCCGCAGGTGAAAAAGAGCAAGGATCAACGCAACTTTCAGGAGGGGATCTCCAAAGGTGATAAGGTGATCACCGTGGGAGGTATCCATGGAAAAGTGGTGGAGGTACATGAGACGGCTGTGACCATCGATACCGGAAACGGGAACAAACTAAAGGTGGAGAAGAGCGCTATCTCTATGGAAAATAGTACCCCAAGCCAATCTGGGAGGAAATAATTTGTCGCGATGACGGCCTTTCGTTCGTTTTCTTATCGGCTGAAGGTTTTTTTTGACCCTATCAGACGAAAGCAGTTGTCTGTGTTTATCGTTTGTTTGGGACTCTCGTTTATCCTTTGGACCTTGACCAGGTTATCGGATGACATGAGTTCTTCATTGGCTTATCCTGTGCAGGTTAGGGATATTCCTCCGGAGTTGGTATTGACTTCAATGTCCGATTCCCTCTTTCGGGTGCAGGTGGATTCCAAAGGGTGGCATATTCTCTCGCTTATGCGGATGCAGCGGGTTGACATTCCCGTTAGTGTTAAGAATGTGCGGTTGACACCGGGTAAGGAGGGAGGTTATTGTGCCGCTATTCCCACCTCGGGTATCGAGGAGGCCTTTGCCCATAAAGTGGAGGTTTCTCGAAGTGGCATCTTTCTTTCGCCTGATACCCTATATCTTACTTTTGAACAGACTATTTCCAAGGAGGTGCCTCTTGTTCCCCGCTGCCTCTATGCGCTGGAGGATCAGTTTTACCTTTATGAGCAGGAGCGTGTCTCTCCATCGGTGGTGACGGTGACTGGACTTCCCTCGGATTTGCAGTATCTGGATACCCTCTATACGGAGGTGTGGCATGGGGGGAAGTTGCGAGAAACCCAACACGTGTCCTTGAAGATTGTCTCTCCCGTATCCCGCTATCCTCTCTCTCTCAGTGTTGATAGTGCCCTTGTTACCATTCCGTTAGAGCAGTTTACAGAGGCGGTTATTCGCGTTCCCATTACTCCGGTCAATACGTTGAACAGTTATGGGATCAAAATATTTCCAGAATTTGCAGAAATTCGTTATCTTGTGGCGTTGAAGGATTATAATACGATTAACCGGGAGGATTTTCGCATTGAGGCACGTTATGATGGGCAAGCCTCTGATAAGATTCCCTTAAAGAGGGTTTATGCTCCCGAGAAGTGTAAGGTTAGGGCGATGGAACCCGATGGTGTAGAGTACATCATCATTAAGTAAGGTGCGTCTATAAAGTCCGACTTCTTCGTTATGCTTGTCTTTAAAATGGTTATTTCGGCTTTGCTCAATACCATTAATTGCATTTGCTCCGGTGAATTTCCATTTTTCAGCCTTTGCAAGCCTTGAATTCGAACTTTCTACAGAAACTCTTCTCATAACGTCGGGGTGGAAACAGTGTGTGGTGGGGTTCGTTGTCTTTGATTGTTGGATTGAATAGGTTGAGTATGTATAAGGTAGGATTAACAGGTAATATTGGTGCGGGTAAAAGTACGGTTGCCCATGCATTTGGTGTATTGGGTGTTCCGCTTTTTTATGCTGATGATGAAGCTCGTCAGTGTTACTTCTATCCTGGTGTTAAAGCGCAGATTAACGCAGCTTTTGGAGAGGAGGCTTACCTCTCTTCGCATCAGATTAATGCTCCTTATCTTGCTGGTATCGTTTTTGCCGATTTGGCATCCTTGAAGCGGCTTAATGCGATTATTCACCCTGTACTGAGACAGCGCTTTGTGGCTTGGTGTGAAAAACCTTCTCAAAAAGAGGCCCCCTATGTGGTGATGGAGGCTGCGATCCTCTTTGAAAATCATCTTGACACGCTGGTGGATACGGCGTTGTGTGTGGTTGCCCCCCAGGAGCAGCGGCTGAAGAGGGTCATGTTACGGAATAATCTTTCCGAAGAAGAGGTGCAGAAAAGGATGGCGAGTCAGTGGTCAGAGGACCGAATCAAGGCACATTCTGCCCACTGTATTGATAACCGTGATCGGAAGATGATTCTTCACGAGATTCTCTCCCTGCACCACTATTTTTTGAAAGCCTCTGCCGAGGTGCTTTAATCTTTCCTTATGCGGATGTAGTGTGTGATGATTTGGTCATACTGTTTCATGATATGGTGAACCAGTTTATGGCGAACCTTAAAGTGCGTAGTGCCGCATGACGCAATGGGGAGTATTTTGGGGGAGGTTCCTGTGAGGAAGAGAGCCTCTGCTTCCTCAATGATGCGGTGGTAGGTCCATGCCTCTTCCTTAACGGGTTGCTTCATGCCATGTAGTATCTCCATGACCTTTTGTCGGGTAATTCCCCCCAAAACCATGGAGGGGGGCGCTGTGTAGAGTGTTGTTCCGGAAACGATAAAGAGGTTAGCGCGCGATCCCTCGGTCACATAGTGATGGCTGTCCACCAGAAGGACTTCGTAGAGTGCCTGTTGGGCTATCATCCTATCGGCCTTCTCTCTGAGCTGTTGCTGATGGACTTTGGCCTGTGGAGCCGTTCGTTCAGCAAAGAGAAAGTTAGTGGATACGCCGTTGGCATATTGCCTTTCATGGGGATAGGAGTGGGGGATAAAACAGAGTAGTATCTCCTCTGCTTTGTGGGGAAGAAGGACAATCTTGATGTTGCCTGTTGACCGTTTATTTCTCTTGATCAACTCACGTATGGTCTCTTCAAAAAAGGAGAGGTCGGGCGGGGTACAGATTGCGTCGGAGGTGAGGGCAATACTCTGTTTCAAGCGTAGGATATGATCCTCCAGAAAGAGTGGAACCTCCTCCATAATCCGGACAACCTCGTACAAGACACCGTGGGTATTATACTCCCGGATGTCACAACTTGAGGAGGGGAGAAACGCTCCTCTGTAGTAGATGAATTCTTCTGTTGGCATAGGTCGAAGATTAACGTTGCAAAGCTAATCACTTTTGCCTAGAATCTGTTACCTTTGTGGGGTGATTATGGATAGGGATTGTTAGGATATCCCTCATTAAAATAGATGCTATGTTGACACTAGGAATAGGTAGCCGTGTAAAACACACCGACTATAAATTGGGTGTGGTGGTGCAGGCTTGGAGTGATGCGTATGACATTACCTTTATCGAGTACGGAACCAAGGAGATCATGAAGGATGACCCCGGCCTGGAGGTGGTGGATTTTGTGAGTGAGGAGTCCGATTTGGTTAGTTTTGCCGGAATGGAGAAGCTGATCCGCAAGATTGTTCGGGATCACTCTGATTTTCACCCTGTCACTACCATTGGAAAGAAATGGGTCAATGGCCAACTCATCCTCAAGCCGGGCGATGAGAATTTGCAACACAAGGAGATCCCCATCGAGACATTTTTTCATAAAATAGTGATGGTTCGTGATCGTCTAAGGGTTATGGAACAGCGGATTAATGCCAGTAAATTAAGTGAAGAGGAGAAGGTGAACCTTCAACAGTATATTACCCGTATTTACGGCAGTTTGACCACCTTCAACGTATTATTTGAAGATAAGGAGGATCATTTTAAGGGGGAGAGAAGCCGTTAGAAGTGAAGCTGTATGCTCACGGATGCCGAGCGTCCTGCTGCACAGATTCCACTTCCGTAGGGACGGTATCGGGCATCCAGGATATTTTCAACTGTTCCTGATAGGGAGAACCGTTCTGATGGATTCCACTGGACATTGAGGTTGAGGGTATACCAAGAGGGGGCCCAGAGGTTTCCCGCTTGGTCCAATGCATACATGTGATCTTTTCCCTGTTCACTGGGTGCTAGATTTGCTGCTTTTATGGCTCCATTGTAGACCGCATAGAGGCTAGTGGATAGTTTTTTATGACGAAAAATGAGGTGTGTGCCTCCAAATAGGGGCGGCACATGGCGTAGCGGAAGATGTTCAGCATCACGTCCGTACGTGTAGGAGAGGCGGCTCTTTATGCCGAGGTATGGGGTGATGTCTGCTTGTAAGCTAATGTTGAAGCCATAGAGGTGAGCATACCCGGTGTTGACAAATGCTTCAATGCGGTTGGTATCGCCGTGGAGAACCAGTTGAGATTCTCCATTGAGGGAGAAGGCTCGTTGTACGATGGCTTTGTCAAGGTAGGTGTAGTAGAGGTTGGCCTCCAGCGTCGCCTTTTGGTTGAATAGATGTTGTGTAATGCCCGTCTCACCATTGTAGGCATATTCGGGTTTAAGCTGATTATTGGGTACGATGACCACTCCCTTTTTGGGGGTGAAGACCTTGGCCAAACCGTCCCAGTTGGGCGCATGGAAACCGCTGGAGGCACTCCCATATAAGATTGTGTTTTTGCAGGCTTTCCATGTGATGCCTAAGCTGCCGTTAAAGGCACCATTGTTATTTCTCAACTCCCGGTAACCAAATGTTTCCTGGTAGAAGGGATCTTTAAAGGTGGAGTGAAGGACTATATAGCTGTAGCGAATCCCCACGTTAAAGATGACGTTTTTGTGTTTGTGTTTTAGGGCTGTGTAGAGCGCTGCTGAGGACCAGTGGTTAGCTCCATCGGGGTAGCGTGGAGGGACAAATCCCTGTGAGGGTGTACCGTTGAGTGCGGTCTGGGAAGCCGTGCTTTGGAGGTGGTTGTAGAGCGCCTCTGCGCCATAAATTGCCTCTGTGTTTTGGGTTAACGTTTTCTCAAAGTCCATATTGAGGGTGAAAATCCCTACGCGCTCCTTTTGGGAGAGCTCATGCCTTTCGTTGAACTTGCGGTAGTGCCTGCTCTCTTTGTATTGTTGTATGGAAGCCGTGATTTTTGCCCTGTTATAGGCGATCATGGGCTTGGAGAGTTTTGCTGTGAGGGCATTGATCATTAGGTTTTGTGGCCCATAATACCATGTGGCAAATTTGGGTTTTCCCTTTTTTATGACCCTTAGCTGATCATAGCGGGGGAGGTTGGAAGTGCCGGAATAGTAGAAGAGGTAGGAGAACTCTGCCTCCTTTACGGGTTTCCAATGCAATTTCTGCGTAATATGATACTGCTTGTAAGCACTCTCTATCTGTGTGTTGGGATCTTCGTTGGTGAAAATACTGTCCTTTCCATCAACCTGTTGTACATACCATCTTCGGAGGTATTGATCGTTATGGTTTCCTTTGAATCCCATTTGGAGGTGGTCAAAGTCGGAGAAGGAGATGCTGGTATAGCTATGGATGGTTTTTCCGGTAATGGAGACATCGGCATGAGCCGTTTTTTCATTGTTGGCCGAGTGGTAGCGCATCAGTGCATTCCCCGAGAGGGTGGCTTGCTTTGTGGTATCGTAGGAGGGGGGCAAGATATGAAAATCCATTACTCCTCCCAGTGCATCAGAGCCGTAGATGACCGAGCCCGGGCCGAAGATGATCTCAGCTCCTTCTAAAACGAACGGGTCGATATTAATGGCATTTTGTACATTTCCCGTGCGATAGATGGCGTTGTTCAGGCGAATCCCATCGAAGACCAAAAGTACCGTGTTGGTACTAAATCCTCTGATCATAGGGCTTCCTCCTCCCAGTTGGCTTTTCTGAATAAAGACCTCCTGGCTTTGTCCTAGCAGATCGGCGGCCGTTTGTGGGTTGTAACGTCGGATCTGTGCTCTGTCAATGGTGGTAATTTTGGCAGGAACCTCCTCTGCCGGTTGCTCCCATTTGTTAGCTGAGATGATGAAGGGATCCAGTCGAATGACCCGGGGGGTAAGCAATACGGTGTACTTCCCGGCTTTAATTTGTGCGATACTTAGCCTCTGGGGGTAATATCCCGTATGTTGGAAGGTGAGCACTTCTCCTTTATAATCTGTGAGATCTACGGTGCCGGTATAGTCCGTTAGCGAGGAGAAGGTTGTCTCGTACGAGAAGACCGCCACGTCCTTTAGCGGATGACCGGAGGTTTCATCCAGCACAGAAACCCTCTGTGACCACGCCACGAGGGTTGGCAAGAGGCTTAAAAAAAGAATCAACCACCAATATCGTTTCATCGTTTGAGAAAAATGTGTGCAAATGTAGTTAGATTCCCGGGGAATATGGGGCGATTACACATAAAAAATAATAATATGAGCAGGTTTGCGTTTGTTTTCATAGATGCGGATTTTACCGTACTTTTACGATCTAATAATAAAATGGAATAGGTGAAAAAGATAATCGTATTGACAGGGCTGCTGCTGGGCTTGTTTGTGGCTCAGGCGCAGATTGGAGGAAAAGGTACATATAGTTTTCTGAATTTGAGCAACTCCTCTCGGTTGGCAGCATTGGGAAGTAATTTTGTGGCCATTCAGGATCAGGACCTGGGGCTTGCTGTGGCAAACCCCTCTCTGTTGACCCCGGAGTATAGTGGGGAGTTGGCCCTTAGTTTTGTTGATTATTTTTCGGATATTAACTACGGTTTTGCTAGCTATTCTCGTAATTTTGAGAAGTTGGGATCCTTTGCAATGACGATGCAATATATTGATTATGGGCGATTTGAATATGCGAATGTGGCTGGTTTTCGCGAAGGTGAGTTCACTGGCTCCGAGTTGGCTGCTACCTTGGGGTGGGGAAGGCAACTGACCCCGCTTTTTAACCTGGGAGCCAACTTGAAACTTATCTATAGTGGGCTTGAAGAGTATAGCTCTTATGGTGTGGCTGTCGATGTGGCTGGAACCTACCATAATGAAGAGAAGCGTCTTACGGCATCGTTGATCGTTAAAAATGCAGGTCTTGAGTTGGCAAAGAACTATGAGGGGGCTCGCAGTCCTCTCCCCTTTGAGATACAGGCTGCCGTGAGTAAGAAGTTGGAGCACCTTCCTTTCCGTTACTCCATTGTTTTTACGCACTTGGAGTATTGGAAGATGCGCTACTTTGACCCCTACGATCCCATTAACCGTGTGGATCCCATTACCGGAGAGGCGAATGAGAAGACGACCCTGGGTAAAATTGGTGACGAGGCATTGCGCCACGTGGTTATTGGTGGGGAGCTCTTGCCATTCAAGTTTTTATCCCTCAGAGTGAGCTATAACTACCAACGTCGCCAAGAGATGAAGGTCTATGAATCCAAAGGAATGATCGGTTTCTCATGGGGTGTGGGGTTGAATATCCATAAGTTTCGTTTCTCCTATGCCCGTTCGGCTTTTCATCGTGCCGGCTCTCCAAATTACATCACCATTAGCACTAACCTAGGCGATTGGTAGCCTCCGTTTCTTGTTGTTGAGGAGTGTTTTGATCAGGCGGGCAATCACAAAAAAAGTAATCAGTACAAATACGATGGTAGCTCCGGAGGGGAGCCCAAAGTGGTAGCTTAGCAGGAGTCCCGAAAGGGATCCTGCAATGCTTATGAGAATCCCGTAAAGGATGATTTTTTGAAACTCATTGATAAAGAGGTTGACAATCGTTGCCGGTATGGTGAGGATTGAGATCACAAGGATAATCCCGGCAATGCGTATGTTGAGTACTAAGGTGATGGCGGTAAGAGCCATGAGGAGATAGTTGAAGAGCTTCACCGGGATTTTATGGGTGTATGCATAGGCCGGATCGTAGGAGGTGAAGAGAATGGTTTTGTAGAATAGAAGGAAAAATAGCCCTGTAAGTGCGTTGGTGATCCCCAGGGCCCAAAGGTCGCCGGAGGAGACGATGAGGATGCTTCCAAAAAGGTAGCCCGTGAGGTTGGGGGCGTATCCCGGAGTGAGGTAGATAAGCAGGATCCCCACTGCCATGCCCAAGGACCAGAAGATCCCGATAGCACTATCCTCACGTACTTTCCCTCCTGAGATATATTCGATCCCCAGGGCTGATAGAACCCCAAAGAGCAGCGCTCCCACCACAGGAGAGAAGCCCATGAAGTAACCCAATCCAATCCCGCCAAAGGAGCTGTGAGAGATCCCCCCCGTTACAAAGACTTTTCGCTTTGCCACAATCCATGAGCCAATGAGCCCACTGCTGAACCCGCTTAGTATGGCTGCAATGATCGCCTTAACGAAAAAATGGTACATTAGTGGATTACTCATGAAAATGGTCATGTCTTTTTAACACGGTGTGTGGAATGTCACCGTGGGTGATGATTTGTAAAGGACAATTGTATGCCGCCAACTGCTGTGCCGTAATCTTGTTGGAAGGATGGAGGTGTAAGGTCTCGTTTACGCACGCAATGGTTTTGATATAGTGTGCCACCGTTCCAATGTCATGGGTGACCAGAAGAATGGTTTTTCCCGCCTGATTGAGGCTACGGAGTTTCTCGTAGAGCTCATGCTCAAACTGGTTGTCCACATAGGTGTTGGGTTCATCCAGGATGAGCATCTCCGGGTTCGATGCTAGGGATCTGCATAGCAGGGTTCGCTGTAGTTCTCCTCCACTGAGCTCCGAAGGGGCTTTATCTCTTAGGGTATAAATTCCCATCTCCTGAAGTAGGGTGTCTACCCGTGCCCTCTCTTGTGGCGTGTAGCGACGAAAGATCTTCTTAGGGGTGATGAATCCCGATAATACAATATCCTTTACGGTGATGGGAAATTGTCGGTCAAAGTTGTTGTATTGGGGAAGATACCCAATGGCCTTCTCTTTGGCAAGGGTCATGTGGCTGTCCATAATGATTTTGCCTTGCCAAGGTTTGAGTAGTCCGAGGATCAGCTTTAGAAGCGTAGTTTTTCCTCCGCCATTGGGCCCGATAATCCCTATGAAGTCTCCACGATTCACGGTGAGGGAGATGTTTTTAAGTACCGCTTGACGTTCGTATCCTACGGAAATATTTTTCAGCGTTAGAAGCATGGCTATTGCCTTAATTCATCGGTGACCAATTGGATGGCCTTTTTCCAATCTCCAGAGAGAGGGTCGAAAATAATTACTCTTGCCCCGGTCTCTTTGGCTACAATGTGCGCAAAGTTACGGTCAAATTGTCGTTGAATAAAGAGCTTGTCCATATTTTTCTCCTTGGCTAAGCGAATGACCTTTTGTAAATAGTTGGGAGAGGGCTCTTTGCCTTCTATCTCAATGGAGATCTGTTCCAAACCATAATCTCTGGCGAGGTAGGATAGTGCCGGATGATAGATCATGAATGATCGTTGCAGCTGTTTTTGAAGGGATTGTGTGAGATAATGATCCATCGCTTCGATTTCCCGGTTCAACTGTTGGAAGTTTTGTGTCAGCATTGCTTCTTTCTCCGGAAACTTCTTTACTAAGGCTGTATGAATATTTTTTGCCAGGGTGTAGGCCTGTTTGGGTGACATCCATACGTGGGGATCCACTCCGTGGTGATGGTCGTGTGCTTCCTCTTCACGAATCATCTCAATCCCTTCGGTCAGGTTTACCAGTTCCATTTGGGGGTGGTCTTTGGCGATCTTAGGAAGCATTGTGCGTTCAAAGCTTAGTGCATGGAGGGAGAAATAGAGGGTGGAGTTTTCGAGGGCGACCAACTCTTGGGCGTTGGGCTCATAAGCGACTGGAGCCATTCCGTCAGGTACCATGACATTTATCTGAAAATCTTCGCCTGCAATTTTCTCCATAAAGAATGCTACAGGCCGTACGGTGGTGGATAATACGGGCCGGTTTTGTGATGGGGGTTCCGCAGAGAAATGGCAGGAACTGATCCCCACAAAAGTAAGAAGAAAGATAAGGATGGGATAAATTTCTCTCATGGTTGAACCGGTTTGGTAGCACAAAATTATGACTATGCACGGTATCTTTAACAAGAATAGGTTATCTTTGTTGTCGGTGCGTCTGTAAAAGCACTGTAATATAAGTGAACTAATTGTTATTATGATGAATCGTATTTTTCAAAACCTTACCCCCTCTCTCATTGCTGCTGTTTTCGCTGTTGTGATCGCGTCGCTGTTTCTGTTCTCTTGTAACACCCCTAACAAGGGTGAGAAGGGAGTACCTGATGGGTCGGAACTGCCTCTTAGAACCTCTCTGTCTCACCCCGAATGGTCGAAAAATGCCACCATTTATGAGGTGAATATTCGGCAATATACGCCGGAAGGAACTTTTGCCGCTTTTACCCCTCACATTCTTCGCCTTAAGGAGATGGGGGTGGATATCTTGTGGTTGATGCCTATTCATCCCATTAGTAAAAAGCTTAGAAAGGGATCCTTGGGGAGTTACTACTCTGTGCAGGATTATAAGGCCATTAATCCGGAATTTGGTTCCGAGGAGGATCTGAGGGTGCTGGTGAAGACCGCCCACGATTTGGGAATGAAAGTTATTCTCGACTGGGTAGCAAACCATACCGGATGGGATAATCCATGGGTTGAAGCTCATCCGGAGTGGTATCGCAAGGATGAGTCGGGAGCCATTGTGTCGCCTTTCGACTGGACCGATGTGGCCGACCTGAATTATGATGGGAATCCCGGCCTTCATGAGGCGATGATTGATGCCTTGGTCTATTGGGTGAAGGAGTTTGATATGGATGGTTATCGTTGCGATGTGGCAGGAATGGTGCCGGTGGAGTTTTGGGATAAGGCGCGTAAGGCGTTGGATGCCATCAAGCCGGTATTTATGCTTGCGGAGGCTGAAGAGGCCGCTCTCCTGGTGGATGCCTTTGATATGGAATATGCATGGGAGCTTCATCACCTGATGAACTTGTTGGCTAAAGGGGAGATTGATGCCGATACACTTCAGGCCTATTTTGACCGTCAGTCGGAACGCCATCCGCAGGGGGGCTATAAAATGAGTTTTACCTCCAACCATGATGAGAACTCTTGGAATGGAACTGTTTGGGAGCGGATGGGAGATGCTTCTTACGCGTTGGCTGCCCTTTCTGTTACTGTTCCCGGGATGCCTCTGGTTTACACCGGACAGGAGGCCGGATTGGATAAGCGGTTGGAGTTTTTTGAAAAAGATGAGGTGGCGTGGAAAAGTCATCCTTTTGCCGACCTCTATAAGAAGCTTTTCCATTTAAAGCATGAAAATAAGGCTTTGTGGAATGGGGATTTTGGAGGCTCTTTTACCCGCCTTGCCTCGTCGGATCAAGGGAATATCTATGCCTTTGTACGGGAAAAGGAGGCGCATAAGGTGGTGGCCCTTTTCAACCTGTCGGATGAACCCGGTGCGTATGAGATTTCCGGCTCTTCCCTCCCTGGCACCTATAAGGTCTTTCCTACGGAGGAGACGTTGAACCTCTCGGATCGGGAGAAGCTGACTTTAGGTGCCTGGGAGTATCGGATCTATCATCGTTAGGTAGCGTCCGTCTATAAAGTCCGCGTTTTGAGCAGCGGCTGTATAGAACGTTCGAATTCGAGGCTTGCGAAGGCTGAAATAGGTGAGTTTACTGAGGTAAATGCGATGTATTGAGCAATGCCGAAATAACCTTTTGGAAGAGAAGCATTACAAAGAAGTCGGACTTTATAGACGTACGCTAGTTAAGAGATCTAAGTGATCCGGGTTGCAGTAGATGGCAAGGGGCTTCGGTTTACGCTTGTTCACCATACCACAGATGTACTTTTTTACTTTTTTACGGATACGCTCATGAATGAGGTTTTCTCTGCTTTTTACTGCAAATACGATTTGCAAGTATAATTGCGTGTAGGTATTAGCCCTATCGTTTTTTGTTTAGTGTCGCCCCTATGGGGCTTTGGAGGGAGGAGGGGGGCATCGCTATTACAAAGGTGTCACCCCTCCGGGGTTCTATGGTGGTAGGTTGCCGTTCCTGTTAGAAGGTTGCCGCTCCTCCGGAGCTGATGTA
>PDWI01000772.1_pt1 | contig 51865 bp, 36 predicted proteins | sample 1430891 | NCBI WGS metagenome assembly PDWI01 (sample SAMN01162508, study PRJNA174530) | Oral metagenome, whole genome shotgun sequencing project. | biome: Marine environment; feature: Marine mammal; material: Swab sample of the gingival sulcus; isolation source: swab sample of gingival sulcus... | reverse complement strand
CGTTTTTATATTAACTGGACCACAAGTTTCAGGAGTTGTATTACTTGGAAACGACTATAAGTTGAGTTATGACAAGAAAAATGAATTTAAGAAAAAAAAAAATCATAACTCAATTTTACAATTTCCATACACTTCTGGAGATAAAGAAAACCCAACTGTTTCGACAATTCACTCGCATGTGATAACTGAATACATTTCATCTACTGACATTTGTACTTTATTACTGTATAAAAACTATGTTGAATGGAAGCAGCACATTGTTATGAGTAAAAAGAAAGTCTCAATATTTAATTTAGAAAAAGAATCCCTTTTTACAATGAAAAGAAAAACTTGGGAGAAAATTTATAATATTGAAAAAGATAAAAAATAACTGTGCCCAACACAAGTGTAGCATTCGCCTGCGGCGACCTAAATCCTTTCATTTGCTACGCAAATCCTCAGCCTTTAGGAAAATGCTACACATTGTTGTGCTAGGCGCAAACCTGAAAGAATAAAGAATGAGTATTTTAAAATCAATATTTAGTGCAAAAGAGAAATGTATAAACTCATACTCTGACTTTTGGAGTTGGTTTGAACAGAACGAAAAGAAATTTCATAAAGTTCTTAAAGAACAAGGCAATATCAACAAAGTGTTTTTTGACAAACTCGTACCAAAACTCAATGAATTGAAAGATGGATTTTGGTTTCTTGCAGGAATGTATGATGATAACACAGCGGAGTTAATATTGACAGCCGATGGAATAATCAAAAATATTGTATTTGTTGAGGAATTAGTTCAGTCAGCACCCAAAATGAATAATTGGAAAATTACTGCACTCAAACAACCGTCTGAACTAAATCAATACGGCATTGAAATGGACGGCTACAAATTTGACGAAAGTAAGATGGACTTTTATTCAACTGACCATAAACAAATGCCAGACGAGATTGACATAACAATTACTCACAAAGATTTTAGCGAAGAAAACAGAGCTGTAATAACAAATGGCGTTTATCTTGCTTTAGATAATTTTCTTGGCGAATTGAATTCAGTTATCACAATTGACAACGTGAATATAATTAACCCCAAAGATGCTACTTCGGACTTAATCCCATTAGAAAAACTAAGGGACTTTTTGACTTGGCGAGAAAATGAGTTTGTGGAAAAATACAAAGGTTTCAGACATAACACAGAAAACGACAACTATTCTGGACTTGAAGCCACTCTAAAAAACGGACTTCCATTAGTTGCGGTTATCAACACAGATTTATTGAATTGGGACAGTAAAGCTTCTCATCCTTGGATTGCAGTAATGGAAATAAAATATGATGGAAAAAATAACAATGGTATGCCAGACAATTCCACTTATCAACTTCTTAACGAAATTGAGGACAAAATAATGGAAGAATTAAAAGATTCAGACGGTTATTTAAACATTGGAAGACAAACTACAGATTCGGTTAGAGAAGTATATTTCGCCTGTATCGAATTCAGAAAACCATCAAAAGTATTACACAAAATAAAAAAAGAATATATAAATAAAATCGAACTGGACTTTGACATTTATAAGGACAAATATTGGCAATCATTTAACCGATTTAGTTCGAATTGAAAAAAGCCCAGCACATAACAAAGGCTATATGTAATTGGTTACTATATTTTTGTTCCCAATAATACAAAATACAGATTTTGACTATCTTCACAAATAAATTGACAACTACGAATAGCACAACATTGTATACCATTGAATGAAAGATGAACAATAGAATCGAACAATATTTAGTAAAGCAAAGTGAAATTCTAAATAAGGAATTTGAAAAAATTAAATCAATATTTGGCGATTCTGATGTAAAAGGCGGTCAAAATGAAAAGGTGATTGCTGAATTTGTTAAAGAAAATTACAACTCAAATTTTGCATCAATCGGAGTAGAGATTATTGATTCATTCGGAAATCATACGGACGAAATAGATATTGCTGTTGCCAATGAATTTCAACCCTTCAGTGCAGAGTATGGACAACCAATGATAGCAGAAGGAATTGATTTTGTTATTCAAGTTAAAAAGACTATTACTTCTCAAGAAATCGGCAGAATAATAAAGAATTGTAAGCGGCTTAAAAATATAAAGCGAAAGCCTAATAAAGAAGATAGATTATTCGGTCTACTTGAAGATGTTGAATATTTTGTGACTCGAATTCCTTATATAGTTGTTGCATCAGAAAGTCAATTGACATTAGAAACAATTATTACCAAACTCAATGAGCATTATCAGGGCACAAATTTAGAATTACAACCTGACATCATTTTCGTTTTGAATCGAGGATTCATAATAAATTTCAGAGAAGGGAAAGGAAAAACATGGACAGCTAACGGCAAGAAAATGATAGGATTTTGCTCTGTTCATTCTGAAGATAAAACATTATTTGAGTTTGTAAGATACATTCATTCTCATATACCCAGAATTGAAAAGTTAATACATCCTCTGAACAACTATTTTGGCGGAAAAATAAACTATAAAATAAACGGACAAATAGAATAAAACGGTATACAACAATGGCTATAAATAATTGAAAAACATTGCATTTCACCTAAAACCATGTAATTTTACGATTTGAACTCTACAAAATTTATATTTAATATGGCATTTTACGGTATAAGGCACAGCATAATAGCTGTCCTTCTTTTTTTTATCCCATTTCTGGCAAGTGCCAACGCACCAGAACTTACCTACAAACAAATTAAAAAACCTCCACCCAAAATTATCAGGACATGCTGTGCATTTGGTGCCGACATAGGTTTTGCAGGTATTCCCTTTGCAAGAAAGAATGATATTACAGAGCCCGGATTAATTGGCTCGCACCGTTACCTGGGTAGCCACAACGAGAACAATGGCATTATATATACACACAAAGGTGGTTTTCTTGATATGGGGCACCTGCGCGATTGTGCCGACTGGACGGCATACCTTTATAACCTCATCCTGGCATCCTACGATCATCCCGAACTTAAAGAAATTCGCCTTGGCTACGAGGGAGGGTCAAAAAAACTTATTTTGAAAATCCCTGAAGATTTCGACCCTAAAGATGCCATAGAACTGGCTGCAAAAATGGCTTACGATATTTCCGTTTGGCACGAAATATCAACCTGGTTTGGCGCATCCTACATCCCCATGGTACCCGAGCGGTATTCAAGTTTTTCGCCCGAAGACCTCTACTCTAACCTGATAGGAACTTTTTTAGCAACACAGGCTATAAAAAGCAGTTTAGACTACGACAGTGCCATGACGCTTCTTATTGCTGAAATGCTAAACCAGCTTGACGCTGTTACCAAATGGAACGACACCTATAAGGCAATGGAAAAAGTTAACAAGCTTTGGTACAACGGCAACAAAAGATTTCCCAATAAAAACATTATTATCAAACGGTTTCTGGATAACGAAACAGCACTTCATCCTTGGCAGATACCAGATGACGAAAACCTGCAAGAACCTTTCATCCTGCACAAACCAGACAGCAGCTATACCAACTATTACGAATTACAGATAAAACCCAGCTTTAAAATTCCAGCCCGTTCTATTGTTACGAAACCGGATGGCAGATACATCACTCAAAACGATTTTCCGGTATTGATAAAACGGATACAACTCGACATTGAAATTCAGGATTTAAAAAAAAACATCCGACAGTTAAAAATTGAAAAACGTAAAAGCCGCAAATCCACTAAGCCCACTCTGTAAAAATATGTTGAACAAGCCAGGTACGAAAGAAAAACGTTTTACTTTCCACTGTTAAACGCCTCTGTTTTCTGTGTTTGTTCGGAAACCAAAAATACAACCGGTTTACCCGAAACAGGGTTAGTTTGGGTAACAACAGCCGTTTTATAAACAGCTTCTATGTCTTTAAAATTCAGCACTTCGTGAGGCGTTCCCTTTTTTCTGATGGTGCCATTCTGCATCATTAACAACGAATCGCAATACTCACCGGCAAGGTTCAGGTCGTGTATAATCATTAAAATAGTAAGGCCCAGATCGACACACAAACGTCTAATCAGGTTCAGGATTTGCACCTGGTGCATAATATCGAGGTGCGACGTAGGTTCATCCAGCAAAAGAAGGTCGGGCTCCTGTACAAGGGCACGTGCAATACTGGCCAGTTGTTGCTCACCTCCGCTCAAAGCATTCATATTTTTATTGCTGAGGCAGCCAATTCCCACCATATCCATGTATTCATTTGCTATGCGAAAATCGTCCCGGGTTTCAAAAAAGCTAAAATTACGCCTGTAGGGCAATCTTCCCATTACAACATAGTCTTCTACCGACATGTTTACACTATCGAAATGCTGGGTAACTACAGCCAGGTGTTGTGCTTTTTCCCTCAACGCCATTTTGTGAAGATTTTTACCACTCAACCTAACGCTACCTTGCAGCGGGCTCAGCTCCCCGGAAATTCCACGAAAAAGTGTTGTTTTCCCAGACCCATTGGGGCCAATCACTCCCATAAAACATCCTTTTTCCATTTCAAAACCAATATTTTTTAAAACGAAACGGCCCGGATAGCCGCATGAAAAGTCGTGTATGGAAAGCAAAGAGTCCATTCAGTTCATTTTAAATTTTGATTTTGAACGGCTTAAAACCCCTATAAAAACCAAACCACCGGCAATGCCTGTTATTACACCTATGGGCAATTCATTAGGTGAAATTATCGTTCGCGCAAGAGTATCGCAAAATATAAGAAAAATTGCACCACCGAGGTATGACCCAATCAGCAATATGCGGTAATCATTATCTACCAACAGCCTTACCACATGGGGAATTACAAGCCCGACAAAACCAATAACGCCGGTAACCGATACGGCTACCCCTGTGAGAAGAGAGGCAGTAAAAAACAAAATTGTAATGGTTGTTCCGGTATTAATTCCCAGATGCTTCGCTTTGGTTTCACCCAGCCGCAGCGCGTTAAGCGGGCGGGCAAAGAGGTAAGCCAGCAATAACCCGGCTACCGACGACCAAAACATAATTTTTATCAATAAACTGTTAGATTCATCAAGCGAACCCATTACCCAGAAAATAATATTCTGAAGGTTATCAGATGTTGTTGTGGAGAGTATGAACATCATGGCTGAGGAAGATACAAAACTGACCATGACTCCCACAAGCAGCATATGGTTGATGCGCAATCCCTCTTTTCGCATACTCAGTGAATAGACAAGAAAAAGCGTAAGAACTGCACCGATAAAACCAAACAATGGCAACATAAAGTACCCCGTTGCCGCCACACCAATTACAACCGCCAAAGCAACACCCAGTGCTGCCCCACCCGATATGCCAAGTGTATAGGGTTCCACAAGTGGATTGCGATAAATACCCTGCAAAATTGCCCCCGACAAACTTAAAGCACCTCCGGTTGCAATGGCAAGCACCATGCGGGGCAAACGAATTTTAGAAAGTACTGTGTATTCAATTCCTCCCTTATTATTAAGAATTTCCGGTATTTTTATAACCGGTATTTTTACTTCGCCCGACGATAATGAAATAATTATGGCAATGATCAAAAGAAAGACCAACGCCACCAGAAAAAATACGCCTAAAATATATTTCTGCCGCATTTATTGCGTTGTTACAAATTGAACTATATCTGACAGTGCTTTTACAAAATTATTGGGTGTAGGGCTGCAAGATGTTTCCGAATCGACAAGATAAATTCTGTTGTTTTTGGCAGCATTCAAACCTTTATAACTGCTCCATATTTTCTTTTCTTTTTCGCCAAAGCCTCCCATCGTTGCCACAATTATAATATCTGGATTTTTAACCAGCACACTTTCGCGGGTTATAGTACCGTGTTTCATGCTATCGGCGATGTTCTCTGCACCACAAAAAAGAATAAAATCATTCATATAAGTATTGGGCAATACCGTAAATACCGGGTCAGCACCTATCTGAAAAAACATCTTCAACCCAGGCAATATATCCTCACACACACCTTTTAAACTATCCACCTGATTATTAAACTTTTCAAACATTTGTTCTGCTATATTCTCGACGCCCAGCAAAACTCCTATCTCCCTGGTTTGCCCGCAAATTTCATCAAAGCTTTTTGGTGTAGAGAACAATTCAACCCTGATCCCCAACTTTTTGAGGGTTTCAATATCCTGTGCCTTTGTTAATTGCACGGCCAACACCACGTCGGGCTGTAAAGCCAGTATCTTTTCAACATTAATATTGATAACCGACCCTACCTGCGTAACATCGTCGGCAATTGCCCGCTTACAATAACTGGTGCATCCCACCAATTTGTCTTGTGCTCCCAAAAGGTAAATATTCTCAGTAATTGATGGGGCAAGAGAAACAACCCGTTCAACCTTTTGAGAAAAACCATTAATAACCGAAATGGTAAAAAAAAGTGAGAGTGCAACAAAAAACCGAATTTCCCGGGCAAAAAGTGTTTTGCCGGTTTTACCGGAAAAAGAATGGATATTTCCGTGTAAACTATTGGTTTGAGTTAATTTTTTCCTGCTTGAAAATAAAAAACAGCAATAGGCCATCTGTATGCTTTTTACAGGAAACACATTGTTGAAATCATATAAATTATTCCCAAAATTTGTTTCCCAGATTTCATTCATCAAAAAATACACGGGCAGGCTTTCCGGCTCACCTTTTTAACTACAGCCTTCCCATCTGCCGTGGGCAAAAAGTGGCTAAAAATGCAGCTAATTTATACAAGGTACACATTTGCAGATACAACTCCGGATTTCCTTCTATAATTCTCCCAGCATCCTCACCACGCACGGCAAAGATAGAAAGTTTTTATGGAATTGTTACAAAAACAGGTATACCCAAACATTGTTTACGTATCTATGGCGTTTCAATTGTTTTTCTATCTTTGGGGTGCTAAAAATTTCAGCAATAATTTTAGTAAAAATGAAAAAATACGGATTAATTGGTTACCCGCTCACCCACTCATTTTCGAAGCGATTTTTTACTGAAAAATTTGAAAGAGAGCAGATTCCATCTACGTATGAAAATTTTGAAATAGATACTGTTCAGTCTTTTCCTAAAGTGATAAAAAACGACCCTGACCTGACAGGGCTGAATATTACTATTCCTTACAAAGAACAAGTAATACCATTTTTAGACGAACTGAACGATGCTGCCCGTGAAATTGGAGCCGTTAATACCGTAAAAATCATCCGCTCATCAGCAGGAATATTTCTAAAAGGATATAATACAGATACTTACGGATTTGAAAAATCGTTAAAGCCATTATTAAAACCAATGCACACCAAGGCATTGATCCTTGGTACCGGCGGAGCCTCAAAAGCTTTAAAATATGTTTTAAAAAAGCTGTCTATCGATTTTATTTCAGCATCTATTGAAGAGCTAAAGGAAAATGAAATCCGTTATGAAGATATCGATGGTAAAACAATGAAAGAAAGGTTGCTGATTATCAATGCCACGCCATTGGGTACTTATCCGAAAATTGAAACTTTTCCGCCAATTCCTTACGAATTTATAGGGAAAAACCACCTGCTATTCGACCTGGTTTATAACCCCGAGGTTACACAGTTTATGCACAAAGGCCTGCAGCAGGGCGCCACAGTGAAAAATGGGTACGAAATGTTGTTGAATCAGGCGTTAAAATCTTACGAAATCTGGAACAATTTAGACTAATGAAAATGAAACGGGTTTTATTTGTATGTCTTGGAAATATATGCCGATCGCCGGCTGCTGAAGCAGTTTTTACTGAAATAGTAAGGCAGGCAAAAAAACAATCGGCTTTTGAAATTGATTCAGCCGGAACATCGGGATGGCACATCGGTGAACCTGCCGACAGCCGCATGCAATATCATGCCGGCAAACGTGGTTACCAGCTTACCAGTATCTCCAGAAAATTTAACCCGTCTTACGACTTCGACCATTTCGATTATATTATTGGAATGGACAATGAAAACATCAGGTCGCTTAAACAATTAGCCCGAACCGATGCTGATGAATTAAAGATTCACAAAATGACAGATTTTTGTGATAATCAAATATACACAGAAGTACCAGACCCTTATTATGGAGGAGAAAAAGGTTTTGAACTCGTGCTCGACCTACTCGAAGATTCGTGTAAAGGGCTTCTGAAAACACTCTGCTAACCGGCAGATAAACTTGAATAACCTACACAAATAATTGATTTTAAGCCGAAACGCTTAAGATGAAAAATGGTATAAAAAAGTTGCGAACAGGTCATAGGCTGGCTTCTTTTGCCCTTCAATTTCTACAACAATTTTTACCTGCACTTTGGCAATACCTCTAAGATTTTTAATACTTGCCAACGATACTCGTGCCCTAATACGGTCGTTAACCAATACAGGCTGCTGAAAACGAAGATTGTCAATACCGTAGTTCACAATCATTTTTACATTTCTCACTTCTATAACAGAATACCATAGGTAGGTAAGCATAGAAAGTGTTAAATAACCATGGGCAATGGTTGTTTTAAAATGCGACTCCTTGGCGGCACGCTCAGGGTCGGTATGAATCCACTGATAATCGAGCGTTGCATCGGCAAATTTATTAATTTGTTCCTGGGTAATGGTTATATAATCCGATATACCCAGCTCTTTCCCTTCCAATGCTTCAAATTCCTCGTAACTGTTTATAATCCTTTTTTTCATCTTGATATATCGTTATCACAAAGTAAAAAGTTTATGGTTTTCGTACATTTTTTTTATTAATAAAACAATAGATTTTTAAGGTAATAACAAAGCACATATATGAATTTTCTGACCAATTGTTCTATTTTTAAAATAGTCTTTAAAATTCAGAATTATTTTCCACCTTTGCGTGGTCAAAAACAGTGATGAGAAATATTTTAAAATCAACCACTTTTCTTGCTATTTTGTCTTGTTGGCTCTGGTCTACCGCTTTTGCAGGGGTAAAAATCGGGTTACAATACAACACGCCTTTTCAATTTGCCGGCATACGTTTTTTTGTGGCAGGTTTTATCCTGTTTATTTTCCTGGGTCATCCGCGCCGCTACATTTCCGAAATAAAAAATAGCGCCCGGTTTATACTAATCATCGCCTTGGTTCAAGTATTTGTTCAATATGCGCTTTTTTACTCCGGAATGAATATTGTTCCCGGCGCTCTCGGAGCTATGATTATTGGTTCGTCGCCACTATTTATAGCTATTGTTGCCCATTTCTCCTTTCATAACGACCGACTCTCTCCATTAAAAGTTGCGAGCATTCTAATTGGTGTTGCAGGAATTGTTGTGATTACCCTGGGACGTGCAAGTACGATTAGTATGGGAGGTTTTACCGAACTCACAGGTATTTTTCTGCTTCTTATAAATAATCTTGTTTCCGGATACTCTAATGTACTTATTGCCAAATCTAAACACCTTGTTTCACCAATTGTTTTAAGCTCTTCTTCGCTAATGATAGGTGGTTTATTGCTTTTTTTAATCTCGTTGCCACTGGAAGGATTGAATACCGGGCCATTTCCGACAAAATATTACCTGGCACTGGGTTGGTTGAGTTTTTTGTCGGCGGCAGCCATAACCATTTGGTATGGATTATTACAGCGCCCGGGAGTTAAGGTGTCAATACTAAATACATGGAAATTTTTAATACCCGTTTCCGGTGCCATTTTAAGTTGGTTGCTGATTAAAGAGGAGAAGCCCGATGTAATATCCTTTGCAGGAATGGCTATTATTGCTATTTCTTTACTTTTATTGAACTACGCAAATAGAAAAATATCAAAAAATACCCGATAATTTTGCTTTTAGACAGTAACCGGCAAAATATCATGCATTACTTATCCAAAACAAGCAATTCAATTTTTCTAAAGTCTGTTGGTGCGCTTTCAGCCTGTATGGAAATGGTTCCTTTTGTAAGAATTTTGTTGCCATCGGAAAGCAATAGTTTTTCATAATAGGGCTCACGTGGATCGAGTTGAGGTTTTTCGTAATGCAAAACCTCCTCACCTTCAACAAAATGGCGGATTACTTTGCCTCCCTGCACTTCAACTTCTACCGAAACCCACTGATCTCCCACATATGTTTTCGAACTTGAAGAGTTGCAATGTTGTTCAATAAGTTTGCCATTCATAACAATGTTTGTTCCGGGTGTACATACATTCATTGTATGCCTGTCATTAGTACCATCACCACCAAGTAATTGCACCTCTACCGACACCGGAAAATCCTGATCAAGTTCCATCGATTCTGCACTTTGTCCATGCAACATCAGGCCATTGTTACGGTAAGCCCATCCGGGGCCTCCTTCAACCTGGTTGTCAACAAAGCGGTATTCAACCCGTAATTTATAATGCGAAAACTCACCTTTATAAAACAAGTGCCCAAACTGACCGTTCCATTTGTCCCAATTATCGTAACGCACACGCAACAACCCGTCTTCAACACGAAAGGTATTGTTAAAATTATCACCCAATTCATGGCCTTTAAATTTAACCTGCCAGTTATCAATATCTTTACCGTTAAACAACTGTATCCATTGTTCTTCCGTATCGGCATTTGCCGATTTTTGCTTTGCGTCAGACTTTTTTTGATTTGAATTACAGGCTGTAAGCATTATCGCAACCAACAATAGCAACAAACCCTTCGATAATTTTTTTTGCATACCTAAGACAAATTAAGATTTACAAAGCACTAAACATCAGATCATTAAAAAATATCAATTAATAATAGAAACCCTTTACTGCTTTTCTACTACAACGAATCAATGACCCTTATTTTTTCCTTCAAGGTTTCTATTTTCTGGCGTGTATTCTCTATTTTCCCTTTAACATCTGCTATTAACGACTCAGCATTTTTCGATTTAGCAAAAAACCCAACATTATTCTCCAGCAGGATTAGGTCGTTTTCCAGCTGTTTAAGTTTATTCATGTATTTTTCACGCTCAGCACGCATTTTGTTCTGTCCTCTGTTCGACTCTGAGAACGATGCCATTTTACTTTTAAACCTCAACAAGTTGCGTTTGTCTTCGTCAATTTTCAGGTCGTCATAGAGCTTGTCTATAGCTTCGCGAAAGCGATTTTGCACATCATCTTTCTTCTTAAAGGGCACGTGGCCTATTTCTGTCCAACGGCGGTGGAACTCTTTTAAATGTTTGAGGTCCTCATCAACATCACCTTGGGTTTTAAAGTTTTTGACATCCTCAACAAGCGCCTCTTTCAGTTTAAGATTTTCGATTTGTTCAGAATCAACATCAGAAAAATGCTCAGATTTTTTATCAAAGAAATGGTCACAGGCAGCACGAAAACGTTTCCAAACGGCATCAGACTGCTTACGCGGAACAGGCCCTATCTCCTTCCATTGTTTTTGAATATAAATAAAGTCCTGTGTGGTTTTGTTCCAATCTTCACTGTCTTTTAGTGCTTCAGCCTGAACGCACAGGTCGATTTTTAATTGCAGGTTATTTTGCTGAAGCTCTTTGTTCGCAGCATAAAACTCCCGCTTGTTATCAAAAAAACTATCGCAGGCAACCCGGAACCTTTCGTAAATCTTGTTATTATCCTTTTTAGGGGCAAAACCAATAGTACGCCAGACTTTCTGAAGCTTAATCATCTCTTTCGATTTCTGATCCCATTCTTTGTAACCTGAAATCTCCATTTTGTTAATTTCTTCTGCTTTTTCGCAAAGCGCTGTTTTTGCTTCCAGGTTTTTCTTTTGTTCTACTTTCCTGGTTTCAAAAAACTCCTGGTATTTTTTATTGATTTTGCCAGTAGCTGTACGGAAACGCTCCCAAATATCGTCTTTATTTTCACGCGGCACAGGACCAATTTCCCGCCATTGTTCGTGATATTTCTGCAACGTGTTAAAAGCACGTACAGGCGATGGCTCAACAAGCAACTCTTCGGCATTTTCACACAATACTATTTTTGCCTCAAGATTTTTCTTTAGGTCCAGATCGCGAAGTTCACGGTTAATTTTAATGTAATCGTAAAAATTTTCTACATGGAAGTGGTAGGTGTCCCAAAGATTTTTCATTTTTGACTGCGGAACCAATCCAATTTCACGCCACTCCTGCTGCAATTCGCGAAATTCGTTAAATGTTTTGTTGATGGATTCTTCGTTGTTGATCAGCCCCTTGATTTTTTCAATTACCTCATATTTCTTTTGAAGATTCTCCTCCTTTTCCAGTTCCAATTGTTTGTTTAACTCTTTTCGGAGCTGCCTAAATCGCCGAAGCAATTCGCGTATATCGTTCTCATAAGGATCTTCAGATACCTGAAAATCAGCCTCCTCGCCTCCATCTTTCAGAAAAGCTTTTCTTTCCTTTTCAATATTTTCGTTTCGCTTTTTGTAAAATGCCGATTTAATACTGTCAACTTCACCTTTCAGATCATGATGTTCTTCGGGCTGGTCGAGTAAATCGCGAAAAGCATTAACCAGGTCAACTTCTGAATACCGGGAATAATCAACGGCCTCTTTTCTGGTTGTTTCCTGGTTTTGATCAGCTGGTTTTTCCTTGTCTTTTTCAGTTTCCGAACTACCATCAACTTTTGGGGCAGCTTCGTCATCAGCTAATTTATCTTTTTCTATTTCTGAATCATCTTTTTCAGCAGGCTCAGATTCTTCTTTTAATTTTTCTTCGCTTACAGGAGCTTCTGTTTCAGTTTCTGTTTCAGCCGATTCAACTTCTGATGATTTATCCTCAGCCTTTGCTGCATCCTTTTCTGCTATATTTCCTCCCTCGTTAGTTTCTTCAACAGAAGGACTTTTTTCAGTATCTTCTATTTCCGGAGATTTATTATCTCCCAATTTCTCATCGGCTTCTGCGGTTTCAGCAATCTTTTCCCTGCTTTCAGCTTCCGGACTTACGGCCTCGTCTTCTGTAACTTGCTGATCAACTGGTTCAGATTCGATATTATCAACTACTTCCTTCTCAGATTTTTTTTCTAAATCCACCGTATCCCCGGGTTTTTCCGGTTTGTCACTAACTGTTTGCAGATCTTTTGTTTCTTCCATCTTAGAATCAACCGGTTTGTCCGGTTTGTCAGTGCCAGGCTGAGCAGTTCCTTTAGACCCTTTCGGACCTTTTGTTTCTTTCGGTTCCATTTGTTTCCCCTGTTTGTTCGAACTACGAAAATAGATATAACTCCACTAATACTCAAAGATTTTAAATAAATAAATTTTATTGATCGCCAGGCAAAAAACATTTGCAGCAATTTGTTTGTTGCCCACAACCATGCCTCAAAATCCTAATAAATTAATAATGAACTATTTAAAACAGACACCATTAATCCACATTCAGGAAGATATAATTTCCCGAAAAGGTTATAACAAAAAGAATACTTACAAAATACCGAAGTGTCAACGGCCCACAATATTCTCTACTTCGTCGGGATCGATAGGCACACGTTCACCTAAAATTTCACACCCACTTTCTGTGACAAGGAGATCATCTTCAAGGCGAATTCCACCGAAATCACGGTATTCATCTACTTTGTCGAAATTGATAAAGTTGGCATTCGTTTTATTGGCTTTCCACTGATCGATTAGGGCAGGTATAAAATAGATACCTGGTTCATTGGTGATTACAAATCCGGGCTGCAACCTACGCCCAAGGCGCAAATAGGCTGTCCCGAATTGTTTAACGGGCTGAGTTTCTTCATCATAACCAACATAAGCCTGGCCGAGGTCTTCCATGTCATGAACATCGAGCCCCATCATGTGTCCAAGTCCGTGTGGAAAGAATAGCGCGTGGGCGCCATTTTTTACGGCATCTTTTACATTGCCTTTCATCAGCCCCAGGTCTTTTAACCCTGCCGCAATTACTTCAGAAGCAGCTAAATGCACTGATAAATAGGTAACTCCGGGCTTTATGAGCGATGTTGCCTTGTTGTTGGCTGCCAATACAATCTCATAAATTTCGCGCTGTTTTTGAGAAAACTTACCACCAACCGGAGTAGTCCGTGTAAAATCGGAAGCATAATGAAGTGTTGACTCTGCACCGGCATCACAAATCATAAGCCTCCCTTTCTCTAAGTAATTGGCATGACTATGATTATGCAATGTTTCGCCGTTCTGGCTCAGTATAATTGGGAACGACGACATGTTACCACCGGCAATGGCAATACCTTCGATAGTACCGGCAATAGTTTGTTCCCAGGTTCCGGGTGTCGCCATTTTCATGGCTGTTAAATGCATATCGTACCCCGTTGCACACGCTTTTTCTATTTCTTCAATCTCTTCGGGGCTTTTTATTGAACGCAGGTTAATAACGGCTTTCACCAGTGGCAGCGAAATAAAATCAGAAAAACTGTCAATACTTACATGCAATAAGCTGGAAAGTAAGATTTTATTTTCTGCCCTGTATGGTGGTAAAATATGCAGTTTTCTGCCTTTTTTCAACACATCGGCGACAAACCCACCCAATTTATTGAACGGTGCTGTATTTACTACTCCAACTTTTGCAGCATTTTCACCTACAGTAACCTGCGGCCCCATCCAGATTATGTCGGCTATGTCAACATCGTTTCCAAAAATATACTCTTCGCCACTATCAAAATCAATAGCTCCGGCAAGCCCCGGAAAATCAAGCCCGAAAAAATAAAGAAAGGAACTGTCCTGTCTGAAGTGGTATTGATTATCCTTGTAATTCATAGGCGAGTCTACATTTCCAAGAAACAGTGCAACTCCTTTTAATCCTTTGCTTTTTAATGCCTTTCTGCGGCTTTCGTAAATATTTTTTTCAAACATGTTCAAACAAATTTATTTAATACAATATGATTAATCACCTTCTATCAACAAATCTACTTAAAAGACCCAATATAGCCGATGATCAAAATCAGCAATGCAAAATATAAAAATTTCATGCTTTAATATAACAAAAAGCAGTAAAAGCGCGTAAAAAAGAAAAAACTAATATTATGGGAAACTCTTTATTAATTTATTTAAACCAACGCTTATCGGGAGAAAACAAGCTTGCAAAAAGAACTGTTGAGCCAGGGCCTGTAATAACAATTTCGAGGGAAGTGGGATGCAACGGACTTGTTTTAGCGCGTTATGTTGCCGACAGGTTAAACCGGCACAAGCTTACCGCAGATTGGCGTGTTTTAAGCAAAGAGGTATTTTTCGAAAGTGCCAAAGAGTTGAATATTGATGCAGAGAGGGTTAGAAAAACTGTGAAACAATCTGATAAAAATACTTTTGACGAAATTCTGAATGCTTTTAAAGACAAAAGTTTTAAGAGCGAGCGTAAAATAATAAATACTGTTTCGGATGTTATCCGCAGTTTTTCGATGAAAGGATTTTGCATAATTGTGGGCAGGGCTGGCCACATTATTGCCAGTGACATAAAAAATGCTTTGCATTTGCGCCTTGTTGCCCCAATTGAATACCGCATTAATACAATTATAAACAACAATAAGCTTAGCCGCGATGATGCCATCCGGTTTATCAACAGGGTTGAAGAAGAGCGGGCTATTTTCCGGCGCGCCCTGTGTAAAAATACAACTTATGTTGAGATGTTCGACCTCACTATCAACCGGGCTAAATTCAACGATACTGAAATCGTGGATATAGTTGAGTACGCGGTTAATAAGAAAAAAATACTGCAAGGCTACAAGTCGCCTGTCGATTTCTTTTAGGTTGTATTATCAACCTGTAATTTTCTCCGGTAACCCCTTAACTTTCACAGGCTTCAGATTGTCTGGCTTTATTTCAAACATATCGTTAGGTGTAAGTTTGCACGCTTCAATCATTTGAATACAATATTCGAGGCGGCCTAAATCGCGCCCGGTGTTATTGGTGCCAAAAGAAAATTTCACACCTGCATCTTTTGCCATCATAATCATGTCGGCATGGGGAGTTTTGTAACGTGCATTTATTTCGAGCGCTATATTATTATCAGCCAACACTTTAATCACCCTCTCTTTGCGCTCTTTTGTCCATAGCTGTTCGTATTCATTCATTAACTGTGCCGGCAAAACAGTAGGGTTTACATAAATATCCACTGGCTCCAGCGAAAAAATGGCTTCAATTTTTTCTACCATCTGATCCATAAACTGCTGCTTATCGTCCACCCATACCTCCTCCGGAATCCATATTCTGTTTCTACGGCCTTTATAATCGGTAAAGGTCATTGCGTCGGTAAACACATAGTCGAACCGAGTTATTGCTTCAGGCGCAAAGAGGGTAATCCACTCCCTGCCTTCTGCCTGCATACCTTTAAATGTTGGGCTACCTGCCACGTCATTTATATAAGCATAAAGCGACGAATCGTTGGTTACCGGAAAATTGAGCCCGCAATTGGGAGCAATGCCGTAGTTAATACCCAGTTTTTGTGAATTTTCCACCACTTCATCGATGGTCAGGCCACCTTTCAGGTGAACATGATAATCAACAAGCGGGAAACCAACTTTCATAAGTTTTGTAACCAATGCATCCCACTCCACATCGTCAACTTTTTTTCTTTCTCTATCGGGCAACATCCTTATTTTCAAGTTTTTAAAATACACCACACTATTGGGGTCGTGGGCTTGCAAAGCAATGGTGCCATGGCTTAAACGACACTCTTCACCACCTTTCCAGCGCCAGGGATTTTCCGGCTCAGTATATTCGTTCACTTTCACGTCGTTTACAAATACTTCCACAAAATTCTCTACTACCTTAATACGCATCTTAAACCATTCACCATCGTTGGCAAGCGGAAAATAAATATTTCGGATATTATAAATACTGGCTGTTTTCCTTCTTTCAGGATTTTTTTCTGATCCCCGGTAAGAGTTGTTCACCTGAATCTCATAACCTTTTAAAGGCCAACCTTCAGCCTGATAACTTGTATGTATAAAAACACCTGAATTGGAATGCTCCATGGCTTTTATATCAGTTTCGAATTCAAAATTTTTGAAATCACCATTGTAAAAAAGATGACTTCGGCTGCCGGCGCACTTTATAGCTCCGTCTTCGACTATAATGCTTTCCGGGTTTTCGGTGGCTTTTTTCCATCCTGACAGCGACTTGCCATCAAAAATAATCTGCCAATCGCCATTGTTTGTTGTCGTACGGCAGGAAAACAGAAATAGTGCCACAACAAAAAATAAAAATGATGGTCGTTTCATTTTGAAAATAGGTATTTTAGGTTAGTAAGAACTAACCCAAAGCTAATATTTTATGAATTTTTAGCAAAATAACATTGCCCGACAATGTATATCAATCCATACCGGGCAATACCCCAAATCACACAAATTTCGGGTTTTTACCTTTAACCTTACTTTTGCACCTGCTGCTTTTTACGCACAGTATGAACCTCTGCACCATGCTCATGTCCTTTTTCCGCAGCCTTCTGTATTATTTGCCGGTACTCTTCAATGGTCACTTTCTCGGCTTTATAACCTTTTTTCTCAATGGCTTTGGCAAATTTCTCTTCGCTGTTTTTTCCTTCCTTATATTCAATATAAATGGTATTGGCGACATGATTGACATTAAGGTCTTTTACCCCTCTCAGGAATTTAAGGTGTTCAGTTAATGTATTCTCACATTGCGAGCAATCCATATTGCTTTTAAAACAAACGATTTTGGTAGCTTTTTTTTGCGCATATAGCTGATTTAGAGAAGCTGCAATAGACATTAAGAAGATTAATAATAATAGTTTCTTCATGACTGATATATTTTAATTATAATTTAAATTGAATCTTATTCCCATGTAAATTTTCCTACCGATAACAGGCCCCCAGATATTGGTAGCACTAAAAAGCGGGCCAAAAGGGTTATCAGCTCCCCGAATCGGGTTTTTCTGTTTAAAATTGGCAAGGTTCTCCGACCCCAAATAAATATTCCAATATCGGAAATACCTGGTAATTTGTGCATTCATTACTGTATAAGGCGCAAACTGGTTACTTTCTCCCTCTCTAAGAGAACCAAGCTCTGACAGGTTATATGGAATCCTTCCTCCTCCGTTAAACTGAATAGTATAGTCAAACATCCATTTTTTAAGGTTGGTGGAATAATTTAGATTTATCAATCCTTTGTACCTGCTTGTCAACGGCTTTTCCCTTAAAACACCGCCAATGGTTTGTTTAACATCGTTTATACGGTAAGCCAATAGCAGGTCGAGCCGTTCAACGGGCTGCCAACTAACATCTAACTGTAAGCTATTGGCAAACGATTTTCCGGCAAGCGGTGTAAGCAAAATATAATCTGTTGATGTTTCTCGATCAACCAGCAACTGTTTTTGAAAATCGGTTCGAAAGAACTCGGCATTAACCTGCAAAACCCTTCCCAGAAGGGAATAGCGCTGTACTAAAGCTACACCATAGTTCCAGGCTTCTTCAGGCAATGCATATTCCTGCCATTTAAGCTGGCGTGTATTGGCGAGCAAAAAAGTGTTTTCAGCAATAACGTTGGCGGTTCTGTAGCCTTTCCCGGCGCTTGTACGCAAAGTAATATGTTCGTTCAAATTATACCTAAAGTGCATTCGCGGTGTAACAAATGTGCCAAACATATTATGAAAATCCACTCTCATACCAGCCATAAACGTAAGGTTTTCAGAAGGTTTAAGGGTATATTCAGCAAATACACCCGGAACCGTTTCTGTCCTTTCACCAGTTACGTTATACAGTTTTTCGTTAAACTTATCTGAAATCAAACTGACTCCGGTATTCAGAAGATGTCGCTCATTTTCGTCAAGCTCAAGCGAAAAAACCAGGTTCGCATAATAACGTGTTTCGTAGGCTTCATAGTCGTTCAAACCATAAAATGACGATGTTTCGTGGTGTGAAGCATTGGATAAAAACGCTACAGACATGCGTTGGTTAGGAAAATCATAGCCCGTTTTGAAATACCCCTCAATCCTATCGGTATTAATATTTATTCCATAAGGTGCTGAAGTATTTCTTTCCATTTCTTTTTTAAAATCTGTCTGGCCTCCCATGCGGTCTTCTGTTAGCAAATTAATGCCGGCCTGCATCATAAAACCTTTAAAGTTGTTGTATTTCCAACGATTTTGTAATTGTATTTGCCTTTTCAGCGGATCATCGAGAAAGCCGTCACTGTTTTCATCCACACGGTGTTTCATATCATTGGCATGAAACAGAAGCCCGGTTGTAAGCATATCCTTATATACCCTAATGTTGGTGTTGGCATTGAATTCCAATTGCCCATGTGCATTAGCATATACATTTAGGTTTAGTTTTTCCTGTGAATCGGGTTTTTTAAGTTCAGCATTTATCTGCCCGGCAATAGATTCGTAACCATTTAGTACCGAAGCAGCGCCTTTGGATACCTGAATCGACTCAAGCCATGGCCCGGGAATATAGGTAAGCCCAAATGTTGTTGCCAGTCCGCGCAGGTTAGGAATATTCTCGACTTGTAACAGTGAATAGGTACCTTCCAATCCCAGCAAGCGGATTTGTTTAGCCCCGGTTAACGCATCGCTGTAGCTAACATCAACGGAAGGGTTGGTTTCGAAGCTCTCTGCAAGGTTACAACATGCCGCTTTATGCAGTTCTGCTCCACCAATACGAATGGTTTGAATAGGATTGATTACCGACAGATAGGATCCCCTGTCTTTTTCTGTTACAACAACCTCTTCAATTTCGAGATTCGGTTCAAGGGTAATACTAAGTGGCGTAAAATCTTCAATATGAACCACTTCCTCATGGTAACCCACAAAGCTAAACACCAGCTTATACTGGTCACTTTTCTTTTTAATTTCGAACGATCCATCGGCCTGTGATACAGTACCTTCACTCGTTCCCTGCCAATAGATATTAACTCCGGGCAAAGTTTGTTTCCCATTTTCACTATTTCCGAAAACCACGCCTGTCAGTGTTTGTCCGAAAGAAAAAGCAGGATATATCAATAATAACAATAAAAAATATTTTCTCATCACCTGAATTTTGAATTAATAAATGGAAATAACCACATTGGTTTATTTCATAAATATCACTAAATCTCAGGTGTACCAGGAATTTTAAGCTGTTGTATGCGAATCAGAAATTTTAGGGAAGCAATGGCTATAGGCGGGGCAGTTGAACAATCAACCCAATCAGGTTCCTTTTCAGCATGAAGCGATAACGAACCATGGCCATTAAAAATGTCAACCAACCATGCAAATAGTTTGCTTTCGAACTGTATATTACTAATAAAAATCAGTGGGTTAGTTAACTTATAAAAGCTGGTTTGCGGTGAAGAACAACCACAATCGTGGATATGGGTTAAACAGTTTGTACACTGGTTTTCATCCACATTAATCTCTTTGCCATTAAAATTTGTGTGGTGCTCATGAAATTTTGTCGAACAATTTTCAGGAGCGATAAAAACCGATATTTGATCTCTACCAGTACACAAACAATGCGAATGGTATATTAATACACCTGACGATACAATTAAGTATATTAATCCAACAAATAACAATGATATTTGACTGACCTTTTTCACCGTTGCAAATATAGCGATTCAGGAGAAAAACATTGTTAACAATATGTTAAACCGATGTATAAAAATTACTGCATAGCAAAAGCCAACACAAAGGAAAAAAATTAACTAATCTATTATAAGGTTTTCTCTTTTGTAGAAATATACTATTGTTAAGTTAGATTTAAAAATGAACAAGAAGCTGGAAACCAGAAGATAAAACACTGATAATCAAAGGATTGATATTCATATTTTCATCTTTCAACCATTTTCAGAATAAACTGATTACCTTTTGTCGTTAATTTTTCAATACACGGCAAAACTTTTACAGTTTCCTTTCTCCAACAGATGCATAAGCCGTAGACTACAAGCCTAATACATCCGGCCCTTGTTCAAAAACAATATCAACAGGAATACCTGCTTCGCCTATTTTATCAAGGTCGTTTTGAAGGGCATCGCGTATAAAACCTTTCTCTTCGATCAGCTTCCCGGCACCAACATAATCGCCATCGCCCTGAATGGTTAAAATCAGGTCGGAAAGGGAAAGCATTGCTTCTTTCATCTTTTCAAAATTCACACGGTAAGTTCCGGTGGCATCGTCACGTTCGAAAGCACCTTTTTCCTGAAAATAATAAAACCTGATCATATTGGCTTTGCCATGTGCACTGGCAGCCCCAAACCTTACAGAGCGGAAAATTCCTGCCATAAAAGTTACGAAATTATCCATCATGTCTTTATCATCCAACTCGCCCATTTCGTTCAATCTATAAACACACCAAAGCCCAAGAATATCTGCCTTTCCCTCTTCAATTGCGGTGTAGTTTTCCTTCAATGCTTCGCGAACAGTGCTTTTTTTATCCACTGTATTTCCCAAGCCCAAACCATGAGCTACTTCGTGGAACATGGTATTTTCAAAAAAAGCATCGAATTTAACATACTGACGCTGGTCTTCGGCAATTAACAGATTGGATATCGGCACCAGTATTTTATCGAATTTTGCCTGCATCGAATTTTTCAACTGTAATTTTCTACTGCCTTTAGTTTCTCTTACCCGTTCATCGTTCGGAAGGTTAATGGCGATGGTTTTACTTCCGGAATTGCAATCGCCGGCATAATAAATGGCATCGTAAACATTAATATCTGAGTTAAGACCCGGAACCTCATTTTTATATTTCTGCCCACAGGGAAGTTCCTTTTGCAACACAGGTAGCAACGCTTCGAATTTTACTAATTTTTCACTCCACGCACGATCTTTGATGAGCAAAAACGACTCGTGTGCTGCTTTATAGCCATACAGGTGGTCTTCGTAATTTTCGATAGGGCCAATAATAAAATCGATGGTGTTATTTTTCATATCCATCCAGGCTATATCACTCTCATAATAATTATCGGTCAACAATGCCTCTGCACGTTTGAGGAGGTAGTTTTTTAGGCCTTCGTCTTCGGCAAGGCTGGCAGCTTGTTGCAACAAATCAGCTGCTTTCTTTATTTCTTCTTCAAAAGCTATATGGTAGGGTACTGATTCCAGTTTACCATTGTTGTCACGGCGGATTAAAGTATATTGACTTGTTTTCGTGTCATTATCCCACAGATCAAACTCTTCCTTTGTCATATCTGTTGGGTAAAACCCGGCACCGACAGGTTTTTCACCATAGCCTGAAAGAAAAGGTTTATTATCATCGAGACGATTCCACGGGCCGTAATTGATCTTTAAAAATTTTTCTACTGAGCTGTCTATATCGACAGTAAATAATTGACTCTTATCACCAAAAGCTTCTTTCCAAAAAATGTCATCCATCAGTTTGGCTGCCTGAAAAAGAAGAGGTAACATCTGCTTTTCCTTTTCCGATAAAATGCCTACATCGGTTGTTAACCTGACCGTTGCATACTCCTCTACTTTATCAGCAATACTCTTCTCTTGGCTTTGATCCATTTTCTTTTCCTTTTTTGGCGCTGCACAACTAAAAATAACAAGCGCCACAACAAATAATAATATATTTTTCACTTTTAAAAGTATTAAATTATTGAACTTCAACACAATAAGAAACATTTTACGTTTCCATGGTCCAAAAACCATGATAAATAGTTCAGATAAGTTACAAAGCTACAAAATGTGGCATAAAATTTTAAGGAGTAAAATCATTTTTTTGAAAGAAAGCCATTCGTATTTAACATCTTATATTCTTTTTTTACCACAAGTTTGTGGAAGTGCCACATTTATCTTTACAGTAAGTTAAGTACTAACTTACAATTAGAATCAAACGAGAAAAAAGTACAATAAAGAAATTAAGCCAAAGGCGATAGAACTTTCTTTCGTAAGAGTTAATGCAAGCAAGATTACTAAAGAGACTGCAATCACTACTCAGTTTAGGTATAACATTGAGAGTTATTAAATAATTTTCGCTACAAGAAGCTCTGATTTGCTTTAATGCTTCATTGAAAAAGGCTTCGATCCTTCAGCAATCCCCCATTTTTTATTGGGTTTAGCTCCCATTTCAAACCGAATGACACCTCCGTTAACTATCTCTTTTATAGGGATAAAAGTCATATCCCATGCTTTTCCGTTTAGAGTTACCGATTGTATATAAATATTTTTTTCTGAGAACTTTTCAGTAGTAACTACTATTTTTTTTCCATCGGCAAGTTGTATTTCGGCTTTATTTACAGAAGGAGACCCGACAACGTACTCTCCCGACCCAGGACAAACAGGATAAAAACCAAGAGAAGAAAAAATATACCAGGCACTCATTTGTCCGCAATCGTCGTTTCCACAAAGTCCATCAGGTTTATTCAAATACATTGTATTAACAATCTGATTTACCCTTTCCTGGGTTTTCCAGGGTTTGCCTGCCCAGTTGTACATATATGCCACATGATGGCTAGGTTCATTTCCGTGTACATAACACCCAATCAACCCTTCACGGGTAACATCTTCTGTTTCGGCAAAATATATATCTGGCAGAAACATTGTAAACAAAGAATCAAGGTGCTCGCAGAAACGGTTATTTCCTCCCATTTTTTCAATTAAACCAGACACATCGTGCGGTACATACAGCGAATAATTCCACGAATTTCCTTCTATAAACCCTTCGTTTGCTGTATGCAAAGCATCGAAAGGTGTTTTCCAGTTTCCCAGACTGTTTTTCGCCCCCACAAAACCTGTTTTTTCATTAAACAAGTTTTTCCAGTTTTTCGAACGGATTTCAAATGTATCTGCAACATCTTTTTTCCCAATTAATTTGGCCAGTTGCGAAATTGTCCAGTCATCATAAGCATATTCCAGTGTCATCGACGATCCGTTTACATTCTTATCGAAAGGCACATAATCAAACTTCATATAATCGTCGATATTACCGTATTTTTTATAGGTTGCAGATGAAACACAAGCATCAAGCGCATAGTTCACATCAAAGCCGCGAATTCCATTTATCCAGGCATCAGCAATAACCGGAACCGCATGATAACCAATCATACACCAGTTTTCGTTACCAAAATGGCTCCATACCGGCAATACATGATGGACACTCTGGGTATAATGAGCCAGCATTGAATTAATCATATCTGATGTGCGCTTCGGTTGAATTAATGTTAACAATGGATGCAGTGCCCGATAGGTATCCCAAAGTGAAAAAATGGAATAGTTCACGAAACTATCGGCCTTATGAATTGTATGATCGAGACCGCGGTACCGCCCGTCAACATCCATATATTCGATTGGATTAATAAAGGCATGGTACATTGACGTATAAAAAGTAACTTTCTTTTCCGGAGAAGCAGCAATTTTAATTTTTGAAAGCTCCTGCTGCCAAAGGTTTTTAGCTTTTGATTTAACTTTCCCAAAATCAAAATGTGGAATTTCTGCTTGAAGATTTTTTAACGCCCCCTCTTTGCTTACAGCTGAAAGGGCAAATTTTATTTTTATTTGTTCGTCCGGTTGCGTTTCAAAATCGAAATGGGCTTTTAGGTTTTTACCCGCCAGTTCAGGAAAATTATTTTCCTGATCAAACTTTCGCCAAAAGCCTTTATAAACAAGGTCTTCAAAATTCTTTCCACCGTAATTTTTAATGGGTTTAGAAAATACCATAGCAAAATACAGGTAGTTTGTGCGGGCCCAGCCGCTTGTAATACGATAACCGGTAACCAAAGTATCGTTTTCGACTCGAATATACGACCACAACACTTTTCCGTCGTAATTATAAATTCCATGATTCATATCAAGAATAATATGGGCATCCTTACTCTCAGGGAAAGTATATTGATGAAATCCAACATGAGAACTGGCAGTCAACTCAGCCATTATATCATAATCATCGAGTTGTACGCAATAATAACCGGGTTCGGCTTTTTCCCGTTTGTGGCTGTAATGCGAACGATAGCCCGATTCCGGGTTATCAACCGTTCCGGGATTTAATTTCAAATCGCCAACAGTAGGCATAATCAAAAAATCGCCCAAATCGGAATGACCGGTTCCACTAAAATGTGTATGGCTAAACCCAACAATGGTTGGGTCGTTATACTGATAGCCGGCACAGTAACGATACACTGTTCCCGTGTATTTCCCGTCAACAGCATAAGGCACCGTATCAGTATCAGGACTTAACTGCACCATTCCAAACGGCACACAAGCACCGGGGAATACGTGGCCCATTTCCTGCGTCCCGATAAAAGGATTTACATATTGGGTTAAATTTTCGTCAGGAATTTGCGCATATATCTGTGCGACAAAAAATATCAAAACAATTAATGCTGTCAGAAATTTCATACTCGTATGTTTAATTTTTCAGATTGATTTGTTTATTTTTTCTCTTGCGGAACCTTCCATAAATCTCCAGTTCCCTGAATCATCAGCTTTTCCCATTTTTTCCCATAACCCGGATGTTTGGGGCGTTGCGGAATATTTTTCCCATTTCCGTTATCCAAAATTTTACCATCTGCCGTAATCTTCCTGTTTCCATCCATGTATTTCATGAACAGATAATGATAAAAGTTTTTCCAGTTACTTACCAGTTTATTTCCTGTAAACACTGAGTAAGCAGTTATATAAGCCCTAACAGATTCTATATCCGTTTTATAAAGCTCCAAAGCCGCATTATCAACGAGCTTTACTTCTGCCTCAAACTGTTTTTCAAGCTTTGCCTGGTATTCTTCCAACTCAGGATGTATCAGATTATATCGAGTATAGGACCAGTTAGTTAATTGATTAAACGTCCAGAATGCCGATGTTTCCGACCAGCTAATCATTGAGCCATTACCCACCCGGTAACTCTCAGGAACTTCTTTTATACCACAATACATTGGAACATACACACAACCATCAGTATCGTCTACGCCAAACCAGAGGATACCACCAATTGGAGCCGGCAACCAGCTACGCGACTGGGCAACAAAACTATATCCGGTCTGCTGGGTTGCAATGGCACGTTCATTAAGATATTTAATGCTGTCGACCTGAAACTCCATTGGTCGCCAACGATATGGCAATCCGAATGGCCCCGCACCAATTCCCTTTTGCATATCGAGCGGGGTATCTTCATAATGGTCGCGCATTGCAGCCATTACTTGTTGCAAAGAAACCTTTGAATCGGGTTTTACCCATAACGGCAACCGGTTGGTTACATACCTGTTGGGATTTGGCTTATTATCAGGAAAACTTTTTCCTCTTTTAAACTGTCCCAGAACATAACCGGTATATTCGTGGTTATCTCTTATTTCTTTATTTATTTTACGGAAAAATGACCACACACGGGCATCACAATATCGGGCCCCGCCGAAGTTTAAAGGATTATATACATCTGCGAAACTGAATGCTTCATCAGAACCACTATATAAGTTATGCTTACGGGCAAAATCAATAACATCAGGTGAGTTAAAAACAGTTTGCCGGGAATCATCCCAGTTATTGTTCTCCTGGAATGGGAAAGTGGTAATTCGCGCCTGATTAGCGTGTCCAGACACATAACCATCTGGTACTAAACGAGCAACCCAAACAGCCCCTTTTTCGAATTTACCTTTACCAATCATTTCCATAATCCACACCTCGTTGGCATCGGAAATCGAAAACGATTCACCTCCTGAAGCGTAGCCATACTGAGTAACCAATTCGGCCATCACTTTTATCATTTCGCGGGCAGTTTTCGACCGTTGCAAACCAATCCGCATGAGTGATCCATAATCAAGGATTGCATCAGAAGGACCATACAAAATGCCTAACCCGCCAAAAGTGGTTTCACCCACGGCAACCTGGTGCTCGTTCATAAACTGAACCACAGAATAAGTATGGGAAACCTGTGGTATCGTTCCCATAAACCGGCCATTTTCGTAATGATACACTTCGCAAACATCACCAGGCTGATGGTCAGCTTCCGGATGAAAATCGATTGCACCGTAGCGGATATGAGAGTCAGCAGCGTAGGTAATCATTACTGAACCATCAACACTTGCACCTTTTGTAACAATAAGATTGGTACAGGCACTTGCTTCGACAATACTTGCAAAAATTCCTAAAACCAGATAGAAACCAATAACCCAATATTTCATTAGTTTATAATTATTTATTTTTTATGGTACAGATGGAACTCCCATGATTATAATCATTCGCCTGTGTGTGAAAGATTTTCTCATGGTCGTTTCATTTTGAAAACTGTTTTTATTAAGTACACCAAATGTAATAAGAAAATACAGTTTACCTCCTTCATTTTACGAAGTCAACACTTCACTTGCCAAATTTAAAAGGAGTCAAAAAAGCTAATCATTAGTTTTGTAAAATCCACGAACGCTGTAAACGGTAAATATTCGAACCTGTCGTTAAGATCGTGGTATGCCTGCGTACCACCTAAAGTATAGATGAAAAATGATGGTACTCCTTTTTCGTAAAACTTACAATGATCGCTATTACATGCTGCTCCCCTTATTTTTACCGAAGGCAAATAATTATTTTCAGCATTTATTCTGCTTAACAAATCGAATTTACTTTGAAACACACTTCCGTTTACAACTTTAATTCCGTCGTCACCAGTTCCAACCATGTCAAAGTTTACAAGGAAGCAGATTTTCCCTAAATCGAATAATGGATTTTCGACATAATGCGCTGCTCCTAAAATTCCAATTTCTTCAGCCGCAAATGCCATAAAAGCGATAGAATATTTAGGCGGATTCTCCTTATAATATTGGGCCAAATTTAACATCATGGCAACTCCGCTTGCATTGTCATTTGCTCCTGGGAAATAGGTTTTGGCTCCCATCTTGCCCAAATGATCGTAATGCCCGGTTATTACTAAAAACGAATCAGGTTTTTCTGTTCCTTTAAAATAACCAACTACATTGCGTGTTTCGTATTTAATAAACTTAGCTTTCACATTAATGGATACTTCCTTAATGTTTTCCAAATCCAAATCCTTCTTTACAGTAAAAGCCAACTTCTTATCCTGATAAGTTAAACCCCTCCACAATAATTTTTTTGTTGTAAGAATTATAGTCGCTACCGAAGGGACTTTAGGATCAAACTTGATATATTTAAAAAGTTCTTTTCGTTTTTCCTTATTTTCGCCAATACTACTATCAGGCATATTTTCCTTAATAATCAACACCTTACCGGCACTTGAAGAAACAATGCTTTTTAACTTTTCCGCATCAAATAAATCTTGCTCCTCAACTACCAGAACAGGGAATTTTCCTTTTAATGAAGCTGAATTTCTATCAACCATGTAATCTACTCCGGGGATCAGTTTTTCTCCGTCAATCCAAAGTTCCATTTTTGAAGGGAAAGTATTTACATCCACCTCAAATGGCTGAAAATAGTCGTTATTAAATGGTTGTAAACCTAATTTAAGAAACTGCTCTCGAATATATTTAGCTGCTATTTTATCGCCGTTTCCAACATATCCTCTTCCTTTAAATTCCGGAGAACAAAGCGTTCTGACAACATCCTTTGCATAATTTATATCTTGCCCTGTAACCAATAACCCAGAGACAATAATAAACAAGAGTAAAAAAGATTTTTTCATGATATAACATTTTTTTTATTACTATACAGTTGTATTTACTTGATTTTTTTAGGACCGATTTTTTCGAATGGTATTTGTTTAAAACCAGTTACTTTTTCAAATATTTCAGAAGTAGGTTTTAGTTTAAAGTTTTGATTTTCCTTGTCGACAAATCCAGGATCTTCATTTGTGACATAGTTGTTGTCTGTAAACTCAAGAAGTTTTTTATCTGTATTTACTCCTTCGTCAACCCGTTTTATTATCTGATCTACCTGTACAAATACATTTTTATCAATCAGGTTCCGTTTTGGCAAAGACGGGTCTTCATCCCAATATTTAGCAAGTTCGGGATATCGCTCGCTGTAAGGTGGCTGGTTGTATTTTACTGCCGCCAATCGTTGTTCAATCACACCGCCGACTGCGATCATTGGTTTTGCCCATTCAAATGCCTGCATGCGGTTGTCCACTTTTATTCCAATCGGGGTATCAATAAAAATATTGTTGGTATATATATTGTCGCTGCCACCTCCAATAAGTGCAGGAATGGTTCCTGCCTTGTAGAAAATATTTCCATGTACTTTCATTGCACAGGCACCGTCATCGTGATAAACAGCTGTTGTACGATGCACATCACCCAAATGATGGAAATAATTAAAACGAACTACATTCCCTCGGAATGAAGGATCACGCCCGTAATACACAGCTCCCACATCATCGGTTACAAGGCATACATCATGAATTTTGTTATATTCAATCAGGTGATCATTACCATGCAGTAAAATGGCACTATGAGGAGAGTTAAAAATCTCATTATTCGAAATCCGGTTGCCAACACCAGAGATTCTTATTCCCGCACAATAGGTTTTTGCAATCCGGTTAAAATCGTGGATAACACAGTTTTCGATGTAATTTTCTGCACTCTCAAGTGTATTCCTGTTTCCACCGTTTAACTTTATACCTCCAGTACCGGTATGACTAACAGTACAATTAACAATACCATTATTTTTGCTTAAAACCGGACCTTTTATTTCTGAGAGTGGGATGTCTTCGTAATCAACATTAACGGCATATCGTCCAATATTTTTGAAAGTACAATCAGTTAACAGACACTCTTTTGTTGCCATCATTTCAACGGCAATTCCTCTGGTACATTCAAATGCAATTCCTTTTACTGAAATGTTTGATGCGCCTGTAATTGACAAAAATAAATCTTCAAAAACAGAAACCTCTATCGATTTAATTTTCCCCGGATTATAGAAATAAACGACCCCCTCTTTACGGTCGATGTAATACTCGCCCGGCGCATCAATTTCTTCAGGAATATTATAAGCATACCAGCTATTGTAAGGTTTTCCTGTGCCGAATCCATAGCGGTGAGGGATAGCTGTTGTAAATGTTTTTTTAACCGTGTCTATTGAAGCAAGTTTTATGGCATCATCGGCCCAGCCATAATTAAAATACCCGGCAATCCACACATCTTCCGGATTTTTCCAGCTTGACGGCCGTGTTACGGAATAGGTAAATATTCCTCCGGTATTTCCGTTATCACCTTCAGCCGCTACAGACCCACGATTAATAATTTGTCCGATTAATACCGTTGAGTCGTTGGGCCAACGCGATAAATGGCAGGGTTCTCCATTTATGAAAAGCTCCATCCATGCTGGTCGCTCCGGACGACTAAATCCAACCGGATGAAGACTTCCAAATGAGGTTATTCCGATATCTTTAAGCCGAATCATTAAAATATCTTCCCAGTGCTTTTCAGGGAAAAGCCTTTTGCTAGCAGTACCGGAAACAGGCACTGCCTTTTGAGGATCAATTGATATGCCTCCCGTAAAACGTACTTTTTCATTGTTATACGAAGCAATAGTTATATCATTATCTTTTTCACTAAGCTTCAATGTTTGTGTAAAAAAGTATTCTCCTCCGCGTATCAGAACAGAATAAGGCTGATTGCCTTCGTTTACTCTTTTTTCACGAATAAAATCCCTGGCTTTTTCTAATGTTAAAAATGGGTTTTGCCTGGTACCATCTCCCTGATCGCTACCCTGAACTGAAACAAAAACATATTTTCTATTTGAACATGATATTAATATAACCAGAATAAGTAAGAAAGGAATAATTGTTATTTTTTTCATCTGTTTATAATTATTTACTTTTTTATGGTAACAGATGGAACTCCCATGATTATAATCATTCGCCTATGTGTGAAATATTTTCTCATGGTCGTTTCATTTTATTCATTTTGATTATTCACTTAATCCAGCGCACCACGCTGCATTTTCTTTTTAGGTAAACAATCCACTGCTTTTAACAGATTCCCTTCTATTTCAATTTTGATAACACTGGCATACGGATCGGGAGCTGTTGCAGGAATTTCAATATTATATCCGTTACTGGTTTCTTTTGTTTTAAGTTTATCGCTGTTAGCAAGTAGCTTAGCAGATATGATTTTATTTGTTAGTCCGGGAACAGAAAGAATACCATCCTCGGGCCATTCAAAAACACACAAATACAAAATTGTTTTGTTTTTTAATTGTTTTACCGTACACTCGCCCCAGGGTAAGTTTCTTATCGGGCTCGCCTGTGTATTGTAAATGGATTCTCCGTTTATATCCATCCACTTACCGATAGCCTTCAATCGCTCAATGCTTGCTTCGGGGAAAGTACCATCTGGTTTAGGCCCCACATTTAACAAATAATTTCCGCCTCTTGCTACAATCCGGACAAGGTTTCTTATGAGCTCTTCAGATGATTTCCATTTATTATCAAAGCTTTTATACCCCCACGAATTATTCATGGTCATACATGTTTCCCAGTTTTGTCCATCTACTGCATCCCAGTCGGGAATTGCCTGTTCGGGAGTTTTAATATCGCCCGGGAAATCGGGATGCAAACGATCGTTAGTTATAATTTGGGGTTGAATATCAAGCAATTTTTGCAATTTTACAGCTCCATCATAACTTTTCATCTGGGTTGCATAATCCCACCATAATACTGAAATATCGCCGTAATTTGTCAGCAATTCTTTTACCTGTGGCACTGCAACACGGTCAATATAATCATCGAAAGTTGCTGTTTCCTGTATCGGATCCCAGCTTCCGTTATGCTCTTTTGTGTATTGATCTATCCGGGCAGAATCAGGATTAGGCCACCCCTGCCACATGGGCCTCCGGGCAACAGCTCCCCCCGGATTAGTCCAATCGTTCGCCTGAGAATAATAAAAACCTAATCTTATCTCTTGTTTTTTACACTCTTCAGCCAAAGGCTTTAGTAAATCTTTTCCATATACAGTTGCATCCACCACATCCCAATCACTGGCTTTGCTATCAAAAAGTGCAAAGCCATCGTGATGCTTGGCTGTTATTATCAGGTACTTCATTCCGGCATCTTTTGCCACTTTCACCCAGGCTTTTGGATTATAATTAACCGGATTAAAATCGCGGGAATGCTCACGATATTCTGCAACGGGTATTTTACAGCGGTTCTCAATCCAGGCAGCATCACCATAAGCTTGTTTATGAGCTTTATACATACCTCCATACATGGAATAAACACCCCAGTGGATAAACATACCAAATTTGGCATTATTCCACCATTCCATACGGTCTTCAACAGGCAATTTATGTTGAGCATCTACAACTTTGGACAAAAGAAAAATAAGGGTTACTAAGAATACAATATTCTTCATTTTATTTCAACTTTCGAAAACGGGAAACTTGTTTTTGTTTCAGTACGATGTAGGAAAGCCTCAAAATATATTTATTAACGTCAACAGTAATTCACTAAGCAGGTTACTGCACCAGACAAACTATTTTAATTTATCACATATTGCGCTTTCACCATTATCAAGCAAACCAGACATGCCCTGACACTAATAGATTTTTTTCCCGTCTTTATTGATGCTGTTAACTACAGAGAGATTCTTTGAAGCCTCAATCTGGCTTAACTCCTTTCCTGACGTTTCGAAAAAAGAGTCTGAAATATTCACCTGATCACATTCAGACAGCAGTATTCCCTGGCTGTTCTCAACAGAGGTACTTACTATGGTAACATTACTAATGTTGATCATAGTACAACCATTATAGAATTGCACATTCCCGCACGCTTCTCTCAGGTTTATTCCTTCTACAGTTAAATTATTACATCCTTTCATGTAAATTAACGCCGGACATAAGCTTTCAATATTCTCTTTCAGGTAGCCTTTTTTACTCTGAGCATTTATACTTTCCAGCACTAAAGGTCCCTGTCCTTCTATTACTCCTTTTCCTACAATTCCAATGCTGTCTTGTTTTTCTGCCCATATAAGGGCGTTCTTACCTATCGGCCCGTCGTAGTCATAAACAAACGGAGCAGCCACAAGAACAGCACCCTCCTTTAGTTCAATTGTAACATTCGATTTTAGTTGAATACTGCCTGTGAGGTAACGGCCAACGTAAAAAACCAGACGGCCGCCACCATTTTCGCTTATGTGATTAATTGCATACTGAATAGAACCAGTATTTAAAGTAATTCCGTCAGACACAACACCAAATAATGATGCTTTATACTCTTGAGCTGTAAGTGAAAAAGACCACAACAGTAACGCACTAATTAGTATGATTTTATATCGTTTCATTCGTTTATATTTTTAATTTTCACACAGAAAAATTATTAATGTAAAGTAATATCTTCTGTATTGTGTTGAATAATTTGCTTCTTATCTTCGCTTTCCGGTTCTGTAAAAGTTACGTTTTTAAACGAGCCTCCTTTCACATCGTCCATTACAATCGCCGGCCTGTAATCTTTTTTCTGTGCTCTTAATATTACATTTTCGAATTCAACTCCTTCAGCATGGCGAACATAAAATCCCCAAGCAGGTAACTCTTTCCATTGCGAGAATTCGGGATACCTTTCGGGCATTTCGGGAATACTATCCAGTTCAGCCGGTGATGTTCCTCTGTAGGCATATAGCGGGTTTCCAGCGCCAGGATACACAATTTCAATGTTTTTTAGTTTTACATCCTGAATTTTATACTCGGGAAGCCCTACAATACTTGCCGGCGAAATATTACGTGGATTATCCTCAACAGGCCCTTCATAATTATAACCTGCATCGGGTTTACCAATAGGCACCTCTGCATACACATTCGATATCCGGATATTTTTCATGCTTGGTTTTTTGCCTTTACTCCAACGATCGCCAATTCTCAGGAAAATTACATTCCCGGTATTAATAGACAGGACACTATCTACCTCAATATTTTCAACCAATCCGCCATCAACAGCAGCAAAAGTTATGGCAGAACGAAAGGTATCGAAAATGGTAATATTCTTAATTTTGAAATTACGGAACCCTCCGCGGGAAACAGTTCCGAATTTTAATCCGTTGGCACTTGACCGCCCAATACAATTTTCAACTACCACATTTTGGCAAATACTGTTTGCATCATGCGACTTAAAACAAAGGACATCATCGGCAGCATCGAAATAAGAATTCTTTAACACTACGCCATCGCAATCTACAATATCAATTCCATCGTTATTCCAGTATGATTTACTATCAACATAAATATTATCGACATACAGGTTTTTACATTGGTCATAAGTCTGATTCCAACTAGCAGGATCGCGTAAAGTAATATCGGTAATCTTCACATTTATACATTCTCGGAAGTAAATATTCTGAGGCCTTCTCCACACTCGTGGCCGGTCGTATTTTAATTCATCTTTGAAAATTCCACGGTGAATATAATTCACCAGGTTATTGGCAGTTACAAAACCACGGCCATTAATGGTGCCTCTTCCTGTTATTCCTATATTACTCTGGTTGACTGCAAAAATCATTGCCACCCACTTAATTTTCGGATCACTTAAATAATCGAACGGATTGGTTGATCCCAATAAAGTTGCTCCGTATTTCAGGTGAAGTGTAACATCCGACTTCAGGTAAATTGTTCCGGTTACATAATTACCAACATCAAAAACCAGACGCCCGCCACCATTTTCACTTATAAAATCGATTGCATACTGTATGGTGCGAGTATTAAGTGTAACTCCATCAGCTTTTGCTCCAAAATCGGTTACCAGATAATCTTTAGCTGATAATTGCATCGTAACAAACAGCAAAACAACCGATACAAGAAGTTTTATTTTCCCCGTTATTTCTCTTTTAAATGATTTATTTTTTATCATAACTCTTTATTTTTTCTGTTTAATTCCGGTTGATTTATATATATGAATCTTTTTTCCCCCGCCAGGACTGTTATATTCCATCCCCGACATAACAGCACCTTGTACATCATCAAAAACAATGGTTGGCCTATACTCTTTTTCTTTAGCAGTAAGCCTAACATTCTCAAATTTTATATCCTGTGCATGCCGCACATAAAATCCCCAGGCGGGTAATTCCTTAAACTGCGAAAACTCAGGGTAAGCAGATTCCATTTCAGGGATACTGTCCAAATCGGAAGGTTTAATTCCCCGATAGGCATATTTCGGATTACTTCCTCCCGGATATACAATTTCGATATTACTTAAAGTTACATTGGAAATATACTGACCGGGAAGGCCAACAATGCTTGCAGGAGAAACATTTCGCGGAAGATCTTCGACAGGGCCTTCATACTCGTAACCGGCATCGGGTTTGGATGCAGGTATCTCTGCATACATATTACGGATGGTAATATTGTTCATGGTTCCTTTTCGGCCTTTGTTCCAACGTGCTCCAATTCTCAGGTATATTGCATTTCCGGTATTGTATGCACTAAGGCTATCAACTAAAATATTATCGATCACTCCACCATCAGGCGTAGCAATTGTAATGGCCGAGCGAAAAGTATCGTACACTTTGTTGTTTATAATTTTGAAGTTTTTATAACCTCCACGGGTTACTGTTCCAAACTTAATTCCGTTAGCACTGGAACGAGCAACGCAGTTACGTACCTCTACATTCTCGCACATTTTGCTTTCATCGTGCGATTTAAAACAAATAGCATCATCCGAGGCATCAAAAAATGAATTGGTAACCAGTACATCTTTACAATCCACAATATCCAAACCGTCATTGTTCCAAAAAGCTTTGCTATCCACCGTAATCTTGTGTATTTTAAGATTTTCACACTGGTCGTACATTTGCACCCACCCTGCGGCATTTTTTAATGTAATGCCTTCAATCTTAACATTTTTACACTCGCGAAAATAAACGCCTTTCGGACGGTATCTTGCTGGACGATCATATTTTAAAAGATCTTCCAATATACCTTTATGAACCTGATCCAAAACATTGTAAGCAAGTTGTCGTCCTTGCCCATCAATAACTCCAAGTCCGGTTATTGAAATATTTTCGGCATTTTTTGCATATACCAATGCCCGGTAAGGGCTATCATAATTATAATCGTAAATATTGGTTGAACCTACCAGAATTGCTCCTTCATGTAATATGATATGTACATTCGATTTCAGTTCAATAGTACCGGTAAGATAACGGCCGACATAAAAATTAAGATGACCTCCTCCCTGTGCATGAATATGATCAATTGCCTTTTGTATTGCGGTAGTATTCAATGTTGTACCATTTGACTTAATACCAAAAATTGATGCATTATAATCTACAGCCCAAATTTTTGAGCAGGATAATAATGCCAATAACAGAACAAATGTCTTTAATTTTTTCATTTTCATTTTTGATTAATATTTTACCTAATAAATAGTTACAGGCCCTAGCATTCCCATCGACTGTATGGGCTGATTTTTATTTTTGAGAACTGTATACTTTTGTGCTGTTTCATTATCAGTTAATGTTTTCATATAATTTCCCATTGATGTGATGACATGAACCTCAATTTCATTTTTTCCTTCTTTCAGCTTCCCAGTGAGATTATATATTCGGTTGCCATACCACTTAATACCACACGATTTGCCGTTCACAAACAGTTTAGAAATGCCCCACACTTTACCCAAATTAATGTAGCTTGTCTTTTTGGGGGTTAAAAAAATGGTTTTGCGATAAACAGCCGTTCCCGTAAAGTTTACATACTTAGTTTCTTTCAGATCTTTTAAAATGTACATTTTAAATTTTTCTGTAGTATGCAGCCGGCTGTGCTGCAATTCAACAACCCAATCATTAGTTACTGTTTCACTATTCTTACCCGTTACTGGCAGAGATGTCCATTTCTGCCCTTCTTTATGTTTGCTAAAAACAATAATGCGCGATTCAGCCGGGCCAAGCTCTATTTCACAACCGTTTTTCTGCAATTCGATCCGGTAGCGTTCTCCTGTTTCCGGATCCCACACCCAGGGGTAGCGTCCTTTGGTTATCGATTTAGAAAAAGTTACATTGGTTTTGTATCCATTGTGCATGTGCACATTTTGGAAAAAGAATAGTTCGCTTCCATCATCAGCCTGATAACGGATTTGCATAAAAAAACGGTTTGGCGTTTCAATGGTCAGGTAATGTGGAATGGAGTACTGTTCCATTATCTGCATGTACCATTCAAGAAACCGGTTATCGATTGGTTTTCGAAGCAGAATAAACCTGTCTTTGTACGTTTTCAGTTTTTCTATCAGTCCGGCGACTTCTGTATCGCGTTGTTTCCATTCTTTTAACCCCAAAGATTTTTCAGGATACTTTTCGATACAAAAAATACGTCCTCCCGAAACTACAAACTCAAGCAGCTTTTTCAGAGTTGAGATTCCAATACTGGTTACCTCCGGCAGAAAAATTGTTCCATATTCCTTAGGGCCATAACAAAGTTTACCTCCTTTAACGGTTGATTTATTAATGATTATTTCTGTTGTGTAATCAGCGGCCCCACCGGTCTTATTTATCGATTCCCATATAATCGAGGTATACTGAACATTTAATTTTTTCGGGAATGGATCGGTTTGGCCTCCCATTTCGCCCCACATATCGTAGTTGGGAGGAAGGATTACCATGTCGGTGAACATATCTGCATTTTGCAGCAAGCTTGAAATACGTGCCTTATATTGGTTCAGGTACTTGAAATAGGGCCACCAATTGTTGTTCTCATTGTAATACGCCCCGTACTGCACCCATCCGGGGAAAGGAGCTTCAGGCGGTGAATAATTAAAGCCATGCCAAACGGAATGCGTAATTCCAGACATGAGACTCATATCAGAACCTATTTTCAGCTGTTCCAAAGTAATGTTGAATACATTATAGGTGTTCGTCATTTCTTCACAGCTTACAATACGTTTCCCCTCAAGATGTGCGGCAGAAGAAACGTATTTATTTATCATTGTATATCCGCGTCCGCGCCGGTAATCATCATCTGACATCTCTTCACCCACACGATGCTTTAACCAGTTGGTTGTCCAGGATTCACCTTCCGGAATATCGCACCCAAGACTAGACTCCAAAGGAAAAAATGCAAGCCCATAGGCCTGAGCCCGGGATTTCACATTATTTTCTTTGCACCATTGAAGATAGGTTTTAGTAAAACGTTCATACAATAATTCTGCCTTGGTTAATTCAAAATCAAAACGCACACGTTTAATTTCTTCAGCAAAACCGCCGGTTTTAGTAACTCCGTAATTTGCATCTACAACAGCGCCCAAGCGTCCGACTTTAAACATCGTAAACGGCAGATAAGGCATCAAATCATAACCGCGTCGTCTCTTAAATTCAATGGCCATATCTTCATTCCAGTTACAACCTTCCAACTCCATAGAATCGGTAAAAAAGGCTCTTATTTCATTTGACAACGGGCCTGTCTGCTTTTGTATGGTATCCGACATGTGGTTAAGATATTTCCGAACAGCCTCTTTGTCCATGTGATTAAGAATTGGACCTGCTGCCCCGGGTGCGCCGTTTATTACACTGGCAAAAGAATCTACTTTTACCAATGCATAAAAACAATGTTTCCCGGCAGGAACATCCACTTTAATGACCTGGTCGTTTCGTTTATCTGTCAACTCAATTACCTGATCTAAACTATTCATTGGGTCTGGAACCAATTTCATTGATAATATGTCGAAGGTACGGCTTGGGCAAGGTACTGATACGCCAGGATCAACGTTATCGAAAATATTAAACTGAGATGTCTCGAACACTGTTGGCCCTTCCAACTGCTCGGCATAAATTAAGACAACCTGTGCTCTTTCGTTGCGTTCCAGATTTTCTGCACCAAAAGGCCAGCCAGAGCCTATAATTAAATCACAGGTCATATTTAGCTTTTTAGCCTCGCTAAAAGTAACCTGCAACATCTCAATCCACTCGTTGCTAAGCCACCTCAGTGATTTCTTTCCCAAGTCGTCTCCGGTAGAAGGAAATTCTATGGGATTAATCTCAACTCCACCAATACCTGCCTCTTTAAGTAGATGTAGTTCACGGATTAGTTCTTTCTTCTCTACTTTATCTCCGTTCCACCACCAACGCACAAACGGACGGTAAACAGAATCAACATTTTTAAATATACTAAACAAGTCTGAACTTGCCGGGCTATCTTTAACATTAGCATGAATATCAAAAGCCGGAAACCTTGCAGCTATACATCCAGCCGAAAGAATCATACCCTGAGAAAGAAAGGTTCTTCGTTTCATTATTAATTTTAATGGTTTTGAAAATGCTATTTGTATGCTTACCTGTCAGAAAAACACAGTTGCTACTAGTCTGAATATTAAAATTCGGCACAAGACATTAACAAGCTCCTGCTAATTAGATTTAAATGATCAGGATTAAAATTCAATTGTAAATAACAATTCCTAAAAAGGAAAGTAATCAGGCAACCACATCTTTGATTGCCTGATTGTAATAGGTGTTTTTAAATCATCTCAAACATTAGTTTTGCTCACATAAGGGATTGTACAACATTTCTTCCTCTGGAATTTGCAGAGTCATATCAGACACACTCAATGTGCCCTTGTCTACATGATTAGCAGAACTTGAACGATCTACAGCAATACCCCAGCGTTTATTGTTAAAGAATTCACGTCCGCCTTCTCCCCACAATTCGATGCGGCTTTGTAGCTGTACCATTTGCAAGGCTGTTAAACCACTCATACTTGCATAATTATCGCAAGTTAAAGTGGTTTCACCAGCTTTTGTCCGTGCGGCCAACAATATATTCAGGGTTTCTTTTGCTGCATTATCGTTACCAGCCTGCGCCTGAGCTTCTGCTTTCATCAATAATACTTCAGACGAACGCATGTAATAACAAGTAACTGTACCAACATTTTTCTTATCGTCTGTTCCAATACCATGAGTTGCTGCAAATTTCAGGTTCGTATATGAAGGAATATAACCTATTACACCTGATGTTGGATAGGTATAATCGCCAAAAGCTGTTTCCATAAAACAGTCTTTACGGTAGTCTGCATCATCAATTTTTTCATACAAACGGTTATCAATACGTGCATAGCCGATACTTCCATTTCCTTCTGCAAACGGATTTGTCCAGTAATTATGCGCTGTAACAGCTTGTCCAACCGGCCAGCCTAAAATAACTTCGGGATTTACATCATTAAATAAAAATCCATTTGTTTCAGGACGAATTTCAGGATCAGTTTCCGTTCCAACATTTTTTGTTCCTCCATACACATCTTCTCCCATTAAATCAGGATAATTCTCCATAATGTCATCACAGTTGGAAATTACTGTTGGCCAATCACCTGTCGCTAATGCAACCCTTGCTAAAAGAAACTTAACTACTGCCATATCAATATCATCCAGTATATCGGAAGTATATTCAACACCTGCTTGATTTAACAAAGAGATAGCCGTTGTCAAGTCATTTTTTATAAAGTCATAAGTAGCCTTTGCACTTGAACGAGGTTTATAATCCTGAGTAGGTGAGTAAAAATCGTACAACATGATTCCTAATTTACTATCTCCTCCCTGCAAATAGGCATCTTGGTAATTATCCATCAAATAGTTATAAGAATAAGCACGGACCACTAATCCCCAGGCTTTAAACTTTTTCAGGGATGTGTTGTCGCCAACAGTTTCATCATCAAGAAAATTCAACATTTTATTTGCTGTTGTAATAATGTTCCATGAAGAGTGCCAATAAGCGCTGTTTTTGTCTACTCCTGTTGAAGTAAAGTCTCGTAAATAATACTCATCGGCGCCAAAAATACTTAAGTTTTTATCTCCAAATACAATATCATTTCCCTCCAGGCTACGCATGAAATTCATTCCCTGAGTTGTTCTGTAACGAGCGTCTGCTGTTCCTGCACCACTAAGGGCACTACCGTTCATCAGGTTGGGCATTGTATTGGCCATGCTTTCCATTACCAGAAGTATTTTTTCTTCGTCGCCAGAGGCCAACAATTCTTTTATTTGTTCATCTGTAATTCTATTAGGTGGAGTAATATTCAGTTCCTCTGAACATGAATACAAGATCATGTTTACAAGAAAAATTATTCCGATTATATATATTCTTTTCATAATTCTCTGATTTTTAAATGGTTTATAAATCCAGGTTAATACCAAATGAAATTGTACGCATTGAAGGATAAGCATAAGCTGCTACATCAAATCCGCCTACCAAAGACATGCGAGGGTCGATTCCTGAATGTGATGTGAACATCCATAGGTTATCAGCTGATACAGATAACCTCATATGGTTAAGACCATATTTTTTCAGGAAAGACTCGGGCAAGGTATATCCAATCGTAATATTTTTCAGGTTCAGATAAGAAGCGTCAAACAGTGCCAAATCAGAATACATCCAGCTTCCAAAGGTGGCTCCATCGCCATAGGTATTTCCATACATAGCCATGGGAAACTTGGCTGTTGTGTTTTCAGGAGTCCAGGTATTTCCAATTAATTCAGCAGATAAAGCACTATTCAGATTATCGCTTCGATATAAATTATTTCCATATTCTGTACTGTAAAACTTCCCTCCTAACTGATATGCCAACATAACCGATGCATCAAAGTTTTTGTAATGGAATGAAGTGTTTAAACCTCCAATCCAGTCAGGAATTGAACTGCCTACCTCATAACGTGATGCCGTTGAATAATCAGTTGTTTTCGCATCACCACCGACAGCCACACCAGTATATAGTCCATTATTATGATCTTCTTCTGTTACCTTGTGGTAAAACATGGGAAGCCCGGTTTCCTGGTCCGGACCGGCATATTTAAAAATATACAGGTTGTAATAGTCTTTATCGATTCCCCTAAGGTAAGTTACATTGGAAGAGGTACCTGTTCCGGCAACTGACCAGCGATCGGCATTTGCAGTCCAATTACCGTCCAGTTCAGGAGAACCAACCCCCGGAGGTACGTCTCTCAATACAGTTGTATAATGAGTTCCGTTTAGTGTAACCGTCCATAATAAGTCCCTTCTCTTCAACACATCAACACTTAGCTCAATCTCGTATCCCCGGTTTTGGATTTTAGCAGAATTTTTTATCAAACTTGATTGCCCCAGAGAATACGCAATAGGTTGATTCCAAATGGTATTGTTGGTATTTCTGTTGTAGTAATCGAATGTACCATAAACTCTGCTAAACAAGCTAAAGTCAATACCAAGATCGAAAGTTTTTGTATTTTCCCATGTGAGGGCATCATTTACAAAATTACCTTTCTTAAGTGTAAAACTTTCCGGAGTACCGGTACCTCCGGTTGTCTCTGTATATTTTGCACTATAAGACCAAAGCTGATACGTTGCATAGTTTGAAACACCACTTTGGTTACCAATCATACCATAGCTGGAACGTACTTTCAGGTTGTCTAACCAATTGTCAGTACCGGCCATAAAATTTTCACTGGAGATTCTCCATCCACCGCCAATTGACCAGAAAGTTCCCCAACGGTCAGATTTATTTTTAAATTTTGAAGAACCATCACGACGTAAAGAAGCTTCGGCATAATATTTACCATCATAAATATAGCGTGCACGCCCCAAGTAACTTTCCATTGCCCTTTTTTCTTCACCGCCTCCTGGTGATGAGAACGTGCCGCCTACATACCGGCCCACAAAATTCACATTAGCAATGAACCCGGGGATTAGCTCATAAGAAGATTTATAGTTCAGGTTTTCAAAATGATATTTATTGAATTCATGTGCCAATAATCCATCAAAATGATGCTTATTTATATCTTTATTGTAATTCAATAGTTGCTGAGAATTAATTATGGTAACGTTTTGAAAAGTTTTACCATATGCTCCGACACCTTTTACCTGGCCCGTTTCACTTTGCCAGTAACGGGTACGTGTTTCATGGTATTTTTCAAAGTTAAGATTCGTTGTAAAAACAAAATCATTCAAAAATCTAATTTCCGCGTATGACCTTGTTATTAAATCGCTTGATTTCCTGGTATCCTGATCATTATCAAGCATAGTGAGAACATTAGCGGAGGCAAGTGAATTAGAAGGCTGTCCCAAAGGTGAATAACTATCTGTTCCATAAACATGTACCTTTTTCTCTCCGTTCTCAATTATTACATTTCCATCTTTATCACGAGCATATAACGGAATTAACTGATTTTGGCCATTAATAAAACGGAATATATTTGCTACTGCCGATCCCGGGTTACGTCCCCAGCGTGTTGCAGGTGATTGTGTTTCGCGATACGAATACGCAACATTGGTTCCTACCTTTAACCATTTGTATAATTGTGCATTTAATGTAGTACGCCCATTATAACGTTTAAACTGAGAACCGCGTATATACGAAGGATCTTCAAGAAAGCCCAATGAAACAAAATAATCAGATTTTTCAGTGCCGCCACTGGCCGAAACGTTATACTCCTGCCGCAGGTTACTTTCCAATAAATACTTATCATAGTTGTCCTTGTACAACAATTGAGCTTCGGGGTTCAACTTTCCATCGGGGTTTACCAGGTATGCACCCGACATAGTTGCACTTGCTGTTGCTCCAGAACCCGTTGTAGTGTAAATAGCCCCAGGAACATGATATGCCATCCAGTTTCCAAGATTGTTTCGCTGAAAGGCATCTGTTGCAGAACCGTTATAGTCAAATAAATGGGCACTTGCAAATTGTGCTGCTTCCTGGTGGCTCATGTTGGGGTTCTGTACATTTGTGGTGTAATTTTTAGCTGTACCAGAACCATCCACTCCATAACGTACCGAATTGTATACCGTTTGCCATGCATACTCATAAATATCTTTGGGGTCTGATATTTTATTGTATTTATACGGGCCTACCTGATTAACGCCCCAGCGTCCTTCAAACGAGATTCTTGTTTTACCGGTATCCCCTTTCTTGGTAGTAATTAAAACGACACCGTTAGCTCCACGCGATCCGTACAAGGCAGTAGATGCCGCATCTTTTAAAATAGTAATATTGGCAATATCCCTTGAATTAATAGTTGACAGAGGGTTTGCATGTTGTGCAGGTACACCATCAATTACCACAAGTGCATTTGAATTGTTTTGGCTGGCAGAGCCAACACCACGCAAACGAATACCCATATCCAAGCCAGGTTGCCCGTCAATAGCTGCCACCTGCAAACCTGCAACCGCTCCTTCTAAAGCTCGCGAAACTGTTGAATTTGCCTGGGTTGTCATCAATTGTGCATCTACCGTACTAATAGAGCCTGTTAAGTCCTTTTTCTTAACAGTTCCATAAGCAACCACGACCACCTCATCAAGACCTACTGCATCCTCTTCTAATACGATGTCTATCTGGGTTTTGCCTTCAGAATTAATAGTCTGACTTTTCATCCCTATAAAAGATATTGATAGAACAGCATTATTAGGAGCATTTGTTAAAACATAGTTTCCATCAATATCAGACACAGTTCCTAAACTAGTACCTGCAACTACGATCGTTGCACCTGTAATCGGTTCTCCTTTAACATTGGTTATTTTCCCTTTAATTGTTTTATCTGATTGATCAGACTGCAACTCGGACTGTAACGTTGACAATATAATATGTCTGTCTATAATCTGATAATGTACATTCGTACCTTCAAATAGATCGTTTAATATTTCTTTAATGCTCGAATTTTTTACGTCCAGATTCACTTTTCTGTTTAAATCGATAGCATCTTTATTATAAATAAAGTAGAATTCACTTTGGCTCTCTATGGCTCGTAAGGCCTCAACCACTGAGATATTTTTGAGATCCACAGTTAATTTGGCAGACTTGGCATAATTGTCCAACGCAAATGTTTGAGTAATTGCAACAATTAATACCAATAATGTTAATTTTATTCTTAATGCTATTTTTTCGTGATACCTTAAATACAGGCCCACAGCATTTAAATACCTAATCTTTTTCATACTTTTAAAATGGTTTGTTAGATTAATAAATCGATTTTTAAAGTTTCAGGGAAGAATGGACAACTCTTTCCTACTTTTCATCTTATAATTTTCATAGGCAGATAGTTTTGGTTATTTTATTTTTCGAAGTTCGTCTCTTTTTATTATAATTTTCCGTTTAGAGTAGGTGCCATTATTTTGTATTGTCCTCTCACTGTATTCTACTTTAATAGGAATTGATTTTGCCAGTAAGCCCAATACTTCTTCTATATTTTCATCAAAAAATGTAGCATATAATTTACAATCGCTTAATGATTTATCTGTCAACTCAATTTCAACATTATACCAACGCTCCAATTTCTTAAGGACGCTACTGAAGGCTTCATCTCTGAACATCAGTTGTCCGTCCTTCCAACCAATATAGTCGGCAAGATTTTCAATTCTCTTTATACTAAGTTTTTTATCATTTACTGAATAAAAAGCCGTATGCTGTGGTTCAACTAAAAACTCCTTTTCGTTCCCTTCTGGCATTATGGTGATTTTACCTTCAACAAGAGTAGCCTCTACCACGTTGTTGTCGGCAAATGCATTTAAATTAAACTCTGTACCATATACCTTTATTTTTAAATGATTGGTAGAAACAATCATCGGCACATCTGGGTTTTTCGTAACATCAAAATAAGCTTCACCTCTTAACGTAACATTACGACTTTTCGAATCAAAAAAACGTGGGAATGATATACTACATCCAGAATTTAACCAGACAACTGATCCATCAGGAAGTACAACTTGGCTTCTTGCACCCAATGGTGATTTGAAAGTATGAATGACACTTTCGCTGGATGTTGATGTAAAACGATTTGAATCAATATCTTTGGTTTTCTGGTATAAATAGATTGTTGCCAACAACAATGGAACTGATAACATTGCAGCAACCCTCAACCCCCATAAACCTGCTGCTATTTTTGAAGCAACACGACCTTTCCTAATTGTTTTAATTAATTCTTTTAAGGCATAATCGACATGCTCCTGCTCTACCTTTGCACTATTAAATGAAATGCCAGAGAAAAACTCTTTAGCATAAAGAAATTCTTCACTGGTTATTGAATATCTTTCAAATATCGTTGTTTTTCTTTCCTCACTTAATTTTTCAAAATTAAGCATCTCATCCTGAAATTGCTCATTAGCCAGCAATTCAACTATTTTACTACTTGCAGACATACAATTAATTTCTTTTTCCTACTTATTAAGAGAGAGAAATTAATGATATGTACTAGGTAAAATCGATATTTTTTTGCTTTTCGGAGAAAAATACAACCAGGTTGCCCAATAATAATGCGTTGTGCAGTTTAATTTGCAAGGGCATATTATAAGTGATTTTATGGTGTATCGTCCTAAAATAAGACTACAGAATTAATCTTATTTAAGCGGTCTCATCGCATGTACTTTGGGGTGTTTTATACTTTAAAAATAAATGAAGTTGGTTAATTTAATTTCAAGTTGTGCATTACAAAAGTATTTTAGCGCAAAACCACAACATCTATAAAATACTGAATATATGCACCTTACGCAACTCGTGCTATATATTCCTTCAACATTCTTTTTAACATTTCAAACCGCATAGGACATCAATATTACTTATGTCAGGCAACAATTCAAGGTCAATTTTGCTTCTAATATTTGCCAATGTTCTTTGCATAAGATTTCTTACAGTTTGTTCCTTTATCTCCATAACCTGTGCTATTTCTTTATATTGAAGGCAGGAATGAAAACGAAGAAAGATTAATTCTCGCTGCTTCTTAGGTAGTGAGTTTATCTCTTTCACAAACATATTTCTTAGTTGAAGAGATATTTCTTTTGTTTCAATAAACTCAGACTCTAAAAATAAAAAGCTCTGTAATTCTTCTTCAGGCAACAATTCATGCGATGTCTCGAATCTGAGAATCTTTTTATTAGCAAGAATTTTTCTTCTTACAGAAGATGCAAGATAAGCCTTGGGGCTTTGAACGTCTCCAAGCGTTTTACGCTTTTCCCAAATACGAACAAAAACATCCTGAATTGAATCATTTACAAGGGAGGGATGATTGTAAATTTTAATTCCATACTGATAAAGAAAAGGATACATTAACACAAAAATATCAGAAAAAGATTTTTCACTGCCAGATTTCATGCAGCCCCATATTTTCCTGATATTCATAACTTTTTATATTTTTTCAAAAATCTAAATCACATCAATTTATTAGTTAAAAATAAATAAAAAATTAAATAAATTCATAAACATACTTAATAAAATTAGAAGATGTATTGAATGTCATAAAAAATGTACGCATACAACTTATTGCTTCCAAACAGCCTATTATCCCAACAAAACTAACCCAAAATATCGAGTAAAAGATGCCTCTGAAAAATCAGTTAAAACACCGCTTTTAAAGGCCCTTTTACCAGAGTTGATCTAACGCTAGTTTATACCCTTCAATTCCTTGCTCAGCAAGTCCAGAATTATTTTCAATATTCAGCATTGCTAAACAACTAATATCATCAATAGATTCAATACTCATAGTACAGTTTATTTAATATTGTTATGATGAATTGTGGTCTATTCAAAATTGCCACCATATCCATAAAAACTAACTCCAGGTTTTAATTAAAAATGTGAAAGAGTATTATTTGAAACAATAATGGCGACATGCCCTAAGGTACTAACGAACGGATTTCAAATGTCAATGGTACTCTGCGATGTCCAACTTGAAGGGTAGGTATAAACATCTGCTAAACAATCAGATTGTTTTTCTTGCAGTTCTTATCGACAAGCCTGACTGCAGCTACACTTTCCAGGCTGTTACCAGATCGGGCGAAAGAGATCACCAGGGTGCTCATATTCTCGCTGAGGTAGTCTTTTGGATGGGTCACCAGGTGAGTGGTGGGTATCGACACGGTGGTGATTCCCATATAACGTTAAAAGATTCCTTCCAGGGAGTGTCCGAATATAGGCACTCATACCTGCATCCGTTAGGATGATCTTTTTACTCTTTTTAAGCACATCGTTCCGAAAGCTGTCGATTTCAGCTCTTTAATCAACGAAACCTTTGTAGGTATTTTCCCAGACCTGCAACTGATTCCATATTTCCCGGGCCGATTCATATGACTGCCCCTTCCCTGCCCATCTTTTTTAAGTCAGCCAGCTCTCGAGGTGTTGGGAAACGAAGTCGTCATCATTGAATTCGGGATAAGCCTCATAGATGCGATTGATCTCTTCCAATTGACCGGCCGTCAGCTTTTCATCAGGATTCAGGGTCCAGGTTCCCTCCAGCAGGCCCTGTCGGCGTAGTACCTCATGGAGCCCTACGATACAGCCTTTGAAATTGTTGGCCGAATCGAAGAATGCAGCATTGCTGTCTGTGATTTGCATGGCCAGGCCAAGTTGTTTCTGAATGTCATGGTCCAACTCTCCATTCTGGATCTTTTCCAACAATTGAACCGCCCTCCGGGTCCAGACCGACCAGTGACCCAGCAGACCACCGACAATGCGCAGACTTTTCAGCTCGGATCCCACCCTGATCCTGAATTCGGTGAGCAGGTCGACCAAGATGTTGTCATCATTGCCCGTATAAAGCGCTATCTCATCGGAGCGGCCCGATTCGGCAACGCCCCTGACCACGTCCAGGGTCCGGTAACGGTTGAAGGGAGCTATTTTAATTGCAATCACGCCATCTATCTCGGCAAAGGCTTTCCAGAACTTCACATCCAGCACCCTGCCACCTACAGCCGGCTGAAGATAAAAGCCCACTAAGGGAATAATCTCCGCAACGGCCCTGCAATGCTTCAGCAAGGTCTCATTTGAGGCATCGGGGAATGCAGCCAGGCTTAGCAGAACAGCATGGTATCCCATCGACTTTGCCAGTCGGGCTTCGGCACATGCCTGTTCTGTTTGTCCGATTACACCTGCAATCCTGATACGCGGCTCACCCCTTTGCTTTTCAAAGCGGTCAAACTCTTCACCGGCAATTTCCAGTAAGGGTTTATACAAGTTAACTTCGGGAAGTCGGATCTCAAACTGGGTGGTATGTACTGCCACAGCTACCCCACCTGCACCCGCATCCAGGTAATACCTTATCAGGGCCCGCTGTCTTTGCTCAGACAGCTTCCTTTCCTTATTCAATGCCAGAGGCAGCGCAGGGATGACAACCCCCTTTCGCAGCAATTTCAGAATGTCTTCATGTAGATCTAAATGTTTCATTTTGAATCGATTTTTAATTAATACTTTCCGTCCCGTACTTCATAGTGGGTAGGCCTCCCCAAGGGGACGATGTCCAGGTGACCCGAGAACAACAGGGGTGGTGGTGGTGGTGGGGTGGAGGAAGCCGACAAACCTTTCTCTGCCACCAGAAACAGTCGCTTCGGGCCGAAATTGTGGTAGCTGACCTCAAAGCCATGCTTGCTGAAGAGCCTGCCTAGCATCCTGGCTGCTCCAGCTTCATTCCCGGGCGGGTTGATGGTGTTTTGGGAAATGAGTTCCCTGATGAGTATTATCGGGTCTATTCTATTCAATGGCTTGCTGATTACATGGATCTAATATAATTGATCATATTTTGAGACATAAAATAAACCATCAGAATCACCACAAGAAACCCCACAACAGCTATGGCATTCTGGAGCTTATTATTTCGGTATTTACCCATGACCTTTTTATTGTTCAGCATGAGGAACAGGCCGATGGCAATGAGTGGAACCGCCAACATGGATGAGGCTTGGGCCATGATGAGGGTATAGATCACGTTACCTTTGAAAAATACGCTCACCAACATACCGATGAGCAGAACGGATATGATGAATATCTTCGGAGCCCTGTCATTCATGGACCGCCCGAATCCGAATCCATCGGCCAATAAACCACCTCCTATCACGGCATTTACCATCATGGATGAAAAGGCTGCAGCGCAGAGCCCCACACTGAAAACAATTTTGGCCGAACTTCCAAACAGGGCTTCCATCTGAAGGGCCATGTCAGCTGCTGAATTAACCACGATTCCCCTGCTGTGCAATGCTGCTGCCGAGGTAATCATTAAGGTGGCAGAGATCAGGGCCAGAATAACAATACCCATGTAGGTATCCTTTATACCTTTCTTCAATTGCGCTTTCTTCCATCCCTTGTCCTGTGCGAGGTAGGATTGGTAAAGTGCAGCCGCCAGGGCAAAGGAGGTAGCCACCAGGGCAGCGACAATATTCAGGCTCTCACCTGTGATTCTCCCGGGCACCAGTCCCCTGACAAGCATTCCGGTTTCAGGTTTGGTCAGAACGAGATTGATGAAAAAGGCAATGATCATGATCATGACCATGAATTTCATCAGGGTTTCCAGTGCCCTGTAAAGGTTCTTTGCCACGAAAATCAGGATGATTCCCAAGGGCGTGAAGATGAGAGGCCAGACCCTTTCGTCGATACCCGTTATTCCCTCCATTCCAATCCCAATCCCAAGGTTATTTCCAAACTGGAAGCTGGCAGCGGAGAGAAAGGCCGATATGCCAACACTTATGGCAAACCATCGTCCGTAATGATCGGCAAGCGATTGTAAAAAGGATGTCTTGCTTATCACTCCAAAGCGCGCGCTCATTGAGCTGTAGGTGATCATGAATATCGCCGCAAAAAAGATCACCCACAGGAAATTGTAGCCATATTCTGAACCAATTCTGGAGGCCACGGTGATACTGCCGGGTCCCAGTACAACCGAGGCAATGATGAACCCCGGTCCAATCGATTTTAGAAAGTCTTTTATTTGTCGAAGCATAGGTCTTTTTGTTTTTGGATCCGGCGATGGTCCTCTTCGTTTTTGAGGAAGAGTGGGAAAAAGGCCGAAGGATAGTCCGGGGGAAATTCTTCAGTGAGCGTATCACCATTTAAGGCATAAAGAGGATGGATGTAATGGTTGCATACATATTCCCCGTTGAGGCTCTTGGGGTTTTCCCGGTAGTAAAAGACCCTGCTTCCTTTTTCGGTCAGCAAGACACCATTCTCGTCTTCCTGAAATTGAAAGGGACAATGGTTTCCTGATCCGGGCTTGCAGCCCGCAAGGACAAAAATCAAGACCAGAACTTCATACCTTTTCAATTTCATGTTCTTTTATTAAATGATCCTCCGGTTCACAGGATCCCATTCGGTTCGGCGTTTTTCCAGGTAGGATTTGTGCGCCATCAGACAGGCAATGCCCTCCTCAAAGGCACGTTCAATATTGCAGCTCGTTTCTCCTCCGTGTCTGATACAATCGAGCCATTCTTTGATATGAAGGTGAGTGACATCCACATTTCTACCATTGATATTCGTGGTGGTCAGGCCTCTTGAGACGTAGTATTTTTCCGTTGCAGAGGTAATGGCATCCACATCTCCTCCAGAACCGGGCTCTACGCTGATCATGGGGGCATCTGGATCGATAATACCCTGATCAAGCTGCTTCCTGTATTGGGTCGAATCCCAATCGGCTGTTATATGCAGGGCTCTGCCCAGCTCCATGGAGGCATCGTGGCCGTTGAAGACCCGTCCCCTTTGCCGGCTCGAGGCCAGGTTAGCACTATAGGTCAGGGTCAGATCTCTTTCCGGGTATTCGAACACGGCATGCAGTACGTCCGGAATCTCCCGGTTGTCCTTCCAGTAATAGATGCCACCCGAGGCGACAGCGGAAGCCGGGATGCCGATTCTGAGCAGTTGGTTCACGGCGTCAAATTCGTGGGTAAAGAGTTGTCCGATCATTCCCATGTCATAATCGAACCATTTGGTCCAGTTATAGTAGCGGTCGATGGAAAAGGGTTTGTAGGGACTGTCGCCCAGCCATTGCATCCAGTCGATACTGCTTTCGTCTCCGGGTTTGGGATTGCCATCTGCGTCGAGGTGTCGAATCCACGCTCCGCTGGCCGTATTCCGGTTGGTGGTGGTTTCAACCAGGGTTATCTTTCCCAGGATGTTCCGTTTGACAATTTCTTTGGCCTGTTGGAAGATCACATTCTGGGTTATCTGGTGTCCCAGCTGGAACACACGGTCACTGTTGCGAACCGTATCATAGACCTCATAAAGGCCGTCTTCGGTGTGACTGATACTCTTTTCGCAGTAGACATGTTTTCCCGCCCGGATTGCCTCGCAGCTAAACTTTGCATGGTGATGGTCGGGCGTGGCAATGATCACGGCATCGATGTCGGGATCGTTCAGCAAGGCTGTATGTGTTTTGTAGCGTTTTACAGGGAGCCCATGACCTTTGCCGCCAGGCCGTACTTCATTGAGTGCTGTGGCCATCCCTTTCTCGGCATGGGCATCATAGACATCGCAAATGCCGGTGATGGCCACGTTGAGGTCTTCCTGTTGAAGCCAGTCCTC